>Ga0213868_10001688_pt1 | contig 21341 bp, 29 predicted proteins | sample PICome_9_FD_160087 | JGI IMG/M metagenome (GOLD analysis project Ga0213868, IMG submission 160087) | Coastal seawater microbial communities near Pivers Island, North Carolina, United States - PICO127 | ecosystem: Environmental > Aquatic > Marine > Coastal | place: USA: North Carolina...
AGGTGAACTTTTGAAAAGAAGTGAAGACTTAATCGATCAAAATGTTCATCCTACAGTTATTTGTGAAGGTTTCCGTCTTGCTGCCCAAAGAGCCGCTGAACTCATTGAAACTCATTCAATCGAAACTAGTGAAGAAATGCTTTCAGAAGTTGCTAAAACAGCATTAACAGGTAAAAGTGCGGGAGCAGTCAAAGAATTCCTTGCAGATATCTGCGTAAGAGCGGTACTTTCTGTGGCTCAAGAAGTCGATGGAGAAATAGTTGTAGATCTTGATGATGTTAAAGTCGAAAAGAAGCAAGGCGGTTCAATAGGAAGTAGTACATTGGTTGATGGAATTATTTTAGATAAAGAAAGAGTCCACTCGGGCATGCCAAAGTTTGTTAATGATGCTAAAATAGCACTTATTAACTCAGCTATAGAAGTGAAGAAAACAGAAGTAGATGCTAAGATTCAGATCACGGATCCAAATATGTTATCTCAATTCTTAGATGAAGAAGAATCATATCTTAAGTCATTAGTCGAAAAAATTCAAGCATCAGGTGCAACCGTAGTTATCTGCCAAAAAGGAATTGATGATTTAGCTCAGCACTACATGTCGAAAGCAGGATTATTTGCAATTAGAAGGGCGAAGAAAAGTGATATGGAAGCCCTATCTAAAGCAACAGGAGCGAAAGTAATCACAAATGTAGATGACCTGTCATCAGATGATTTAGGTTTTGCATCTAAAGTTGATGAAAGGAAAATAGGTGAATCAGATATGGTTTTTATCACTGGTTGTAAAGACGCAAAGAGCGTGTCAGTTCTCTTAAGAGGCGGTACAGAACATGTTATTGATGAGATAAACCGTGCATTTGATGATGCAATTGGTGTTGTAGCTGTGGCTTATGAAGATGGTTCAGTGTTAACTGGTGGTGGTTCAGTTCTCGCATCTATAAGTAGAGAGTTAAGGTCTCATGCAGAAGGTATAGGTGGACGTGAACAGATGGCTATTGAAGCATTTTCAGGTGCTTTAGAAGTGATTCCGAGGACTTTAGCTGAGAATGCTGGTTTAGACCCTGTTAATACGATAATTGATCTTCGTAAAGCGCACTCAGAAGGGAAATCTAATTAGGGCGTAAATGTATATGAAGGTGGAGTTGCAGATATGGCCGCTGGAAAGGTTTTCGAACCTAGTAGAGTAGTCGATCAGGCTATACAATCTGCTACTGAAACAGCAGTGATGATTTTACGTATAGATGATGTAATATCAAGTCGAGCATCAAGCCCAATGGATGGTGCTGATTTCGACGGAATGGGAATGTAAATTATATTCTCTACAGCCGTTATTTCAATACTACTACACGCTACATTCAATAATCGCCGATAGTTCGAACGGATTACCCTTAGGGGTAATGGTGTGTCTATGTCTGGTAGTCGGTCTCTTCTAGTCTTGTTTGGTTCTCAATCTGGTAATGCTGAAGATGTTGCCTCAAAAGTCGGAAAAGCCGCATCTAAGTATGGTTTAGAGGCAATAGTCAAGGGGATGGATGAGGTCACAGTTAGTGATTTAGCAAATCAAAAAAGAATTATGATTTGTTGCAGTACTTGGGGTGAAGGCGAACAACCTGATAACGCCGAGGATTTATGGATTTCAGCAAATGCAGAAGACTCTCCCTCTATGTCCGGAGTCAATTTCTCAGTTCTAGCCTTGGGAGACACTTCATACGAATTATTTTGTGAATCTGGTAAAGAATGGGATTCTTGGTTGGAAGCAAAGGGCGGTTTTCGAGTTAATAAACGAGTAGATTGTGATGTGGATTATGAAGATCTCGCTCAGGTATGGATGGATGAGACTCTTGCACGCATGGGAGCCGTTGATGATTCAGGGACTTTCCAAGAAGATCAAGTCGAACTGGTGAAATCAAATGCATCTGGTGCAGTTACTGATCAAAGTAAGAATAGTAGTGATGCTGAATCATCATCGGTTGAAATATCAACAGATGGCGACCGTTCATTGTTAATTCTCTTCGGTTCTCAATCGGGAAATGCAGAAGCATTAGCAGCCAAACTTGCTAAACAATCCTCTGGCTACGGTCTTGAAGCCGAAGTAGCAGATATGGATGGCTTTGATTTATCTTCTTTATCAGGTAGGAAAAGAGTATTGATAGTTTGTTCAACATGGGGTGAGGGAGAGCAACCAGATAATGCAGAGGAACTTTGGATAAAGGCTTCTTCTGCGTCAGCAGGTCTTCTTGATGGAGTTAATTTTTCTGTTTTAGCCTTGGGAGATACATCATATGAATTGTTTTGTGAATCTGGTAAAGAATGGGACAAGAGGTTCGAAGAGCTTGGCGGTACTAGATTAGTAGACCGTGTCGACTGTGACGTGGATTACGATCAAATATCCCAAGAATGGGCAGAAAATGCTCTTGCAGCCATGGCGGCAGTTGATGGAGAGGGGATATTCCATGAAGAAATGGTTCAAGCAATCAAAGATTCAATCGTATCAGGTTCTACCGGAGCATCTGGTGAAGATGGATTTACTGTTCCCGAACTCAGGGCTGAATCAATAAGTGCTGAAATTAGTATATTTAGGTATGATCCAAATACCTCCACGACCGGTAAAGATACTTGGGTTTGCGCATTGCCCGGTCACATATCTATTTTGGATGTACTGAGGACACTCAAATCAACACAAGATGGCAGCCTTACTTTCAGAGATGGTCCAGTCGATGATCCAACTACTGCTGTATCAATCAATGGACGACATGTACTACCTGGGAATCTTAGACTGGACTTATCGGCCCCAATTAGAAATGGAGGCATTCGTATCAATATTGAACCATTAAATGGTTTTGAAGTTATTAGAGATCTCGTAGTAGAACATTGGGACTTAGAATCAAAAAGAGAATCTAGTAAGCCTTGGATGATTTCAGCAACTAGACAAGGCTTGAACACCCCACAAGGTGCTTTAGGTACTATGTCTCCTCTTATTGCTTCTAAGTTACATTCAATGATGGATATTCATAGTTATCCTATAATCCATGCATCTTCTGATGCAACTGCTCATTCTGATGATTATTTTGGGCCCGCTATTATACTGCAATCATGGGCTAGGAGAAATGATCCACGCACGGCTCCATCTAAGAAAAAAGAAATAGAGCAACTTATTGACTCTCCGTATGGAATTAAAGCAGAGACTGATTTTTCTTCGATTCGAAGGCAGGGTAAAGGATCAATAATGCATGATTCATTATTGGATTGTAAAACTTCCACTCTGGCTAGGGATGGATTCACAGGTCGTCACGGGAAACATGTTTGGTGGTATGCATTCACTGTCAAGAGCAGTGGCCGTGTTAATGATACAGTATTATACAGGCAAGTTTTAGGCCCTATTGGATTGTTTAGTAATCTCTTTTCTGGTGTTACTGCTAGGATGGTATTAGGATTCACAAGAACTGGAGGTAATATGATTAACGATATGTTAGCCTTTGTTGCACCGCCCGCTGGGCTCGGGAAAATGCCTAAGCAATTCAACTCCTCTGTGAAAAATCATCATGAAGTGGTAGCAATATACAATGAGATGGATGGTCGTTTCTAATGGCTATGAAATATGCTTATCACCCTGGTAATGTGGCTCACTCAGGTTCTCCAGAAGTAGCAGAATCTATGGTTCCCTTAGTGAAATCATTAGGTATTGAATTAACTTATCTTGATGGGGCTACGAGTTGCGGTGCTGGAATAATTCGTCAAGTCAATCAAAGACTTCAATTAACTTTGAATGCGCGTATTTTCGCTCAAGCAGAAGATTTAGGTCTCGAAATACTCACGCCCTGTGCTTCAACCGCCGGTAATCTTTCAGAGGATTTATTTTTGTTAAAGTCTAATCCGATTTTGTTAGCAGAGATTAATGAAGTATTAATGAAAACTTGCGGTCTAGAATTTTCCGGAGAAACTTCAATTAATCATCTATTACACGTTATAGTAGAAGAAATTGGACTTGAAAAAATTAAACCCCTGGTAGTCAATCCTATTGATTTTAGAGTGGCATCATACTATGGGCCAAATATGCAACAAGAAGGATTCTGTGGTGGTGATGATATTTATGATCCTAATTATATGGAGCAATTAGTCCAAACATTAGGTGGGCATCCAGTTAGATGGGATTCTCGTACACAGAGTGTAGGTACACCGAGCTTACTTTCTGAAGAACCTACTGTCCTAAGGCAGGCAGCATCGGTGCTAAATGATGCTAAGTCTGAAGGTGCGCAAATGATAGTTAGTGCCTGCAACTTATCCCATTCTGTATTGGATATTTATCAAGGCAAAGCGTCTCAGAAAACAGGTCTAAAGACAAATATTCCTGTAATTCATTTATCTGAGGTTCTATCTTTTGCTCTGGGTCATTACAATACTCGGTATGCGCAATTAAGGACTAGAGTATTAGTAATAGGCGATTGATAACTTATCATTCATCTTTTTTTCTGAATTCTTCTAGACCTTTTTGCCCCCTTGGTCTGAAATTACTAGGTTCTAATGAGTTTACTTTTTTCTTTTCATTAACTACCTCATTTCCATCTATTTTTGTAATCTCAGGTCTATTTTCTTCTCTAATTCTCAGAATAAAATTAGCAGCAGTAGATTCTTTTTCTCCTATTTTAACTTTGAAATTTATCAAATTCGATAGATCTTCATGTGCCTTTCTTGGCAGTTTTCTTCTGATACGATGGACAGCTCTTTGCATATTTTCTTCTTTTCTCTCCGCAGATTTTTTTGCTGTTTCATCTTTTGTACTCTCTGCTACAAGAACCATTACTTCACCTTCGCGGTGTCTACCAGTTCTACCTCTTCTTTGTATAGTCCTTATTTCACTTCCAACTGGTTCATAAAAAATCACTAAATCTGCACTTGGGATATCTAAACCTTCTTCTGCAACAGATGTCGCTACTAATACATTATATTCTCCTTCTCTAAATTTGTCAAGAACTTCGATTTGTTGTTTAGGCTTCAGACCTTTTTTACCCGCTCTATCTGACTGCCCTATGACTTGGATCGATTTCACATCATTTAGGTCATCTAATGCTGTATCTAATGATTCAACTGTATTTCTGAAAGAAGCAAAGACAATGATTTTACTATTTGGATCTCTCCTTAATCTATGTCTTATCAATCTCCTTACAGTTCCTACTTTGGTATGTATTTCGTCCATTTCATCTAAACTCTTCTTTAATTCTAATATCCTAGGGTCTTTATGGAACATTTTCAAAGATTTACTCATATTGTTGCTATCATTTGAATTATCTAAAAACTCTCTTGCTGCAGTTATTCCCTGTGTTAAGAGATGATTAATTAGATGGTTTAGGGTCATTGCAGTAGCAATCTGAGAGACTGAAGAATAAGCTCTTGTATCTCCAAGGGATATGGCGCTTTGAGATCTCATTTGAGCTTCTTTCAAGCCTCCAAAAGAGGGGGGTCCAGGTCTAACATATCTCCCCATTCTTCTTTGTTGATTGACTATTCCATTTATCCATAGTTCTAATGGCTTGACTAACTCTCTTATTTTTTCAGGCACATTCACAATTATTTCTTGTATTTCTAGGCCTGCAAGGTATTCCTCGAGCATTGGTTCCTTTGCATTTCTTATGTGTATCCTCTCAATTTTTAATCTTTCACAAATTTCTGCAACAAGTTCTTTTTTAGATCCTGGACTAGCAGTCATAGCTAAGATTAGTGGTTCCTTAGCATCTGAATTATATAATTCCGCAGTCCGAGCCATAGCATGGTTCCCGGTACTGTGATGTGCTTCATCAATAATCAGGCATGAACAATTTTTAAGATCTAAAATTCCATTCTTCACATCATTTCTAACTACGTGTGGAGTTGCAACAATAATACGTGAAGAATCCCACAAGTCTTTTCTTTTCCGAGGAGGTGTCCCCCCAGTCATAGAAATAACATTAACTTCATTTATATTTTTAATTACTCTTTTCAGATCTCTTACGTGTTGATCTACTAATGGATTTGTAGGAGCAATAAAAAGTACCCAGCCATTATTTTTATTCAGCATCTCTGCAATTACCATCCATGCTACAGCAGTCTTCCCAGCAGCGGTTGGGAGTACTAAGAGCATGGAACTAGTTAGGGCTTCGTCAACTGCCTCTAATTGATATGCACGTGCATCTACGGTGCCGTCTACGATGCCGGTATGTTGAACTACGCGCCGCATAGGTGAACGACCTCAAGGACAGGGTTCAAAATAGTTACACAACTAGCCTTTTTCATTATTCATGCATAGGCCAGAATATTTACTCCCCGATTCTTTCATAAAGGGATGGTAGGTCGCAAGGCCGCTTACAACGTGAGATACCAGACACTACAGGGCAATGTACAAACAACCCACAAACCAAAACAACATTCGGGGTTTTGGTTCGGTGTCACGGTGTCTCCTTAACGTTACAAGCCCGGCAAAAAGCCGCACTGCGGCCTGATGTTGGTTAAAAAAAGGAGGAAGCAAAAATGGCTGATCGTAGTAAACCCCGCCGTGGTAGCATGGGCTTTAGCCCTAGAAAAAGGGCTATTCGACCATATGGTCGTATCACATCATGGCCCGAAACCGATTCATCAGAGATTAGAGTACAAGGATTCGCAGGCTGGAAAGCAGGAATGACTCATGTACTGATCAGAGATACTAATCCTCATTCCACATCTGCTGGGCAAGAAGTAAGGAAAGCAGTCACTGTAGTTGAAGCGCCTCCAATGAGCGTTCTTGCAGTAAGAGGATACAAGATGACCCCCTATGGTATGCAAACTTCTGGGGAGTTTTGGATTAATGCTTCTGATGAAGGCCCCCAAGGTCTCATGCCTCGTTTTGCAAATCAATCACGCGGTGAACGCGATGCGGACGAAGGCCGTAAGCCAGAGAAGAGAGCAGGACGAATCCCAGGTAGAAGTAACGGTTCATCCGAGGCGGCCTTTGAAGCATTAGTCAATGCAGATTTATGTGATGTCAGGCTAATAGTGGCTACACAGCCAGCTATGGTCAAAAGTATTAGCAGCAAAACTCCTGAAATAATGGAAATCGGCCTAGTGGGTGGAGACAACAATGAAAAATTAATGTGGGCTAAAGAACGCCTAGGTGGTCTCATTACAGTCGCAGATGTTTATGATATAGGTACTGAAGTTGATGTTATTGGAGTCACTAAGGGTAAAGGATGGCAAGGTTCTATCAAAAGATGGGGCATTAAGTTACTGAGTCATAAAAACAGTAAGCGCCGCAGACAGGGTGGTAACATGGGAGATTTCGGTACAGGATATGTAAGGAAGACTATCAGGCAAGCAGGTCAGACAGGTTATCATCAGAGGACAGAATTGAACAAGAGAGTTTTGAGAATTTCAGAACCAAACGAATCAGACATTACTCCCGAAGGTGGATTTTTACATTATGGTGAAGTATCAAATGATTACATGATTATTGAAGGTAGTTTACCTGGTCCAGCAAAGAGGATGCTCAGATTCCGCGATGCGATACGTCCACGTTCTGCTAAGCCAGAAGTAGATCTTACTTACGTCAGTACATCATCAAAGCAGGGGGTCTGAATAAATGAAAGTAAAGACTTACAATTTAGTTTCCAATGTTGAACAAGAAGAGTTAGATGCAGGATTACTTGCAGAATCATATGTAGTGGAAACTACAGACGGTAAAAATATGACTCTGCCCTCTGTATTTGAGAGCGAGATACGTGAAGATCTAGTGCGTTCAGCAGTTCATGCATCTCGAGCTAATAGAAGGCAAGCATATGGTCATAATGAGCACGATGGTAAGAGGGCTCCTCAACCTGGGATGAAACATTCCGTTGAATGGTGGGGTAAGGGAAGAGGTGTTTCACGAATTATGAGAAAGACCGGTCAAAGAACTGGTGCTCAAAACCCTCATACTCGAGGAGGACGTAGAGCCCACGGACCTAAAGTCGCCAAAGATTGGTCTCAGAAATTAAATGGTAAGCAAAGAACTCTTGCTCGTAACTCTGCAATAGCGGCTACAATAAATCCTGAGATGGTTTCTTCCCGAGGGCATAATTTCGATGAGAAAATTCGTTTCCCAATAATAATTGATGGTTACAAAGAATCTCGTGGTGAATCCACAGAGAAATATGATATAGAGTCTCTTCCTCTGCAAAATTCAACAAGAAAATTCGTCGCTATGATGAGAGGTTTAGGGCTCGGAGGAGATTTAGATCGTGCAAAGTCCGGTAGAACTATACGCGCAGGTAAAGGTACAATGAGGGGTAGAAAATATCGTACCCCAAAGAGTATCCTTCTTGTAGTAGCTAGCCGTGAAGGCCTCCATAAAGCAGCTAGAAACGTACCAGGAGTCGATGTAGTGGCTGCTAAAGATTTGTGCGCCGAAGATTTGGCACCTGGTGGCGACATGGGTCGTTTGACGGTTTGGACTAAGGCAGCAATTGAGGCAATGGAGTGATGAAAATGGTTAATCCTTATGATATAATTTTAATGCCTTGGATCACTGAAAAAACTCTAGAGGCACGTAGAGTCTCGGATATCGAGAATAACTATAGAGAAAATAATAATCGAATTGAGTTTATTGTGAGAAGAGAATCCACAAAAACACAAATCCGCCAGGCAGTAGAAATGCTATTAGACGTCAAAGTCGCTAAAGTAAATACAAAGATTACTATTACAGGTAAGCATGCAAGTATTCGTCTTGCAGAAGGATACGATGCAGAGGAGGCAGCGCTGAAGTTAGGCGCTTTCTGAGGTGATATCATGGGTAAGAGAACAAGATCACAGCGTAGAGGTTCAAGTCCTAAGAATAAGGTTTCAAGTCACAGGTTCCCTGCAGCAAATAAGTTGCCGCGAGTCAGTGGAAAAATCGCAGAAGTTGTGGATTTAATCCACAGTCCAGTGCATACCACTCCCCTTGCCAAAATTAAGTTTGAAGATGGTGAAATAGGTCACATGGCAGCTCCTGAAGGTATGTCAGTCGGCCAAAATATCGCTTTTGGAGACAATGTATCACTTAAGCCAGGAAATGTTACTACTCTTGACCAGATACCTGAAGGAACTCCTGTTTGTAATGTTGAATTAAGGCCAGGCGACGGGGGTAAACTCGCAAGATCAGGTGGTAATTCAGCATTATTAGAAACTCGTATGGGTGACAAAGTTAGAGTTAGGTTACCTAGCGGTCGTTTGAAAGAATTACATTCAAAATGCCGTGCTACTATTGGCGTATTAGCAGGACACGGAAGAACAGAAAAACCTCTGATGAAGGCTGGTGCCGCGCATTATCGTGCAAAGGCTCGTGGTAAGTTATACCCAACAGTTAGTGGAGTAGCTATGAATCCCGTGGATCACCCTCATGGTGGTGGAAACCACCAGGCTGTACACGGTCCGAGTTCAGTTAGCCGTAATGCGCCGCCAGGTCAGAAGGTAGGGAATATTGCTCCAAGAAGAACAGGTCGAGGAAGAGTAAGAGTTAGGAATGAGGAGGCATAATTATGGCAAGAAAATCCAAGAAAATGTTCCGCTCGCCTAAACTTGCTCGTCGTCAGGCTAGAAAACGCCGTTCTCAAATCTCAGAACGCCGTAAGAAAGAATTCCTATGGAGAGGTTACACTCTTGAAGAACTTCAAGCTATGCCCCTTTATCCTCCAGAAGACGACCTTAGTGCAATATGTATTGCTACATTAATGCCTTCACGCGCGAAGAGATCTTTGTCTCGTGGTCTAAATCTCGATTGTGAGAAGTTACTTGATAAAATACGTACTAATAGTTCGGGCAAGGTAATTAGAACTCATTCTAGAAGGATGTATATTCTTCCAGAAATGGTAGGTACCACTATTGGAATCCATAATGGTCGCGATTTTGTTAATGTAGAAATAATTCCAGAAATGATTGGTCATGCTTTAGGTGAATTTGCAATGACAAGAAGATCTGTAACTCACACCGGACCAGGTGTTGGTGCAACTAGATCTTCTACACACGTAGCATTGAAGTGAGGTGAGAATATGAGTAGAATAACAGGTAAATCACAATCCGGATACACACAACTCTTAGAGGGTTCGAACCTTGTTTCTGCACGTGCAGTTAATGTCGACGTGCATCAAAAACATTGTTTGCACATTGCTAAGGCTTTACGTGGGATGAATGCTTCAGATGCGATTTCGTATTTGGAAGATGTAATCGCCGAAAAGAAAGCTATACCATACACTCGTCGTACACGAAGAGGCCGTGGAGGAAATACAATGGCCGGTCATAGAAAAGGTAAGATGGGTCCTGGTAAATTCCCTCGTAAAGCATCAAAAGTTTTCATTAAACTAATTAATAGTGCTATGGACAATGCTAGACAGAGATATGACACGATTGAACCCGAAGAGATGACAATTACTCATCTTGCATCTCATCGTGGCCAAATCCATCGTGGTTGGAGGCCTCGAGCTCAAGGCCGAGCTACTCCTGATAATCACTATCAAGTCAATATCGAAATTTTCCTCGAGCACTTCGGTGAAGAGGAAGAAGAGGACGAATTCTGAGGTGTCAAATATGAAGCAAAACACAATTAGAACTTTCATTAATCGAAATGTAGAGCGTCAGATGGTCAGAGAATATTTGCTCAAAGAAACAGAAAGAGCAGGTTTCGGTGGACTTGATTTTAATAGAACTCCTGAAGGGACTAAAGTTACTCTACACGCTGAGCAAGTAGGCCGAGTCATAGGACGTAGAGGTAAAGTAATCCATGAGTTACAGCGCCGACTACAAGAGGATTTCAATTTAGAGAACCCTCATCTTGAAGTCACAGAAATAGAAGAACAACGCCTTAACGCTCAGGTTATGGCAAGTAGATTAGCGAGCTCCCTAGAAAGAGGGTGGTTTTTCCGTAGAGCAGGGCACAGCACCGCTCAGAATATCATGGATGCAGGTGCAAGAGGCTGTTTAATCATAATTTCAGGTAAAATTACTGGTGCTAGACACCGTGTAGAAAAATTCCAAAAGGGTCATATTAAATTCTGTGGAGAAACTGCACTAGAGTTCATGGATACAGGTTTTTCAGTTTGTGTCAAGAAACTCGGTACAATCGGTTGCACCGTAAGAATCATGCGTAAAGGTGTACAATTACCTCATGAGATTAAGATTCATGAACGCCATGAAGTAGGCCTAGATCCTATTGATGAAATTTCAATGATTGAAGCGCCAGCAGAAGTTGAAGATACAGATTCAAATGACGTCGCTGCTGAGGAAGTAGTTGACTCAGTACTGCAAAAGATGGCGGATATCGAAACAAATGAAGAAGTTCAGGAGGAGGAGTGAATGTCTCATCTTTCATCTAGAGATATCGATGGAATGAACATTGAGCAACGTGAGCGTCGTCTCGAAGAGCTTCGTGAAGAAATGCTTCAACTACGTGCGCAACAAGCACTAGGGGGGTCGTCTTCTGATTCAGGTTCTTACAAGGCTACAAGGCGCAGTATAGCGCGTCTTCTAACAAAGATGAATGAGGATTCTCAGGAGTAGAGGAATAAATGGCTGGCATATGCAATCTGTGTGGTTTACCTGATGAATTATGTATATGTCAAGAAATAGCGAAGGAACAACAAAAAGCAATAATATCAGTAGTAAGAAGGAGGTATGGAAAAATGGTAACTATAGTTGAAGGCATCGATGATGTAGCAATAGATATCAATAAACTGGCTAAAATTCTGAAAGGTTATTGTGCAGCCGGCGGTACTGTCAAAGACCGTACAATTGAACTTCAAGGTGAACACAAGAAAAGAGCTGCTAAAGTTCTTGAGCAAAATGGATATCAAGTGGAGGTGCGTTAATTTGACTAATTCTATTCATATGCCTTTCTTATCTAGAGAGATATCGATTGTTGATTCAGCAGATCCTACTCTAATAGGCGTCAAAGGAAAAGTTCTCGAAGAAACTCGTCGTACAATTATTGTACAAACACAAAGTGGAGAAAAAACATTTGCGAAAGATGTCATCCAATTCACACTCGATTTAGAGAAAAACGTCATTGATGGTGCCACGGTCACCCAGCGACCAGAAGATCGAATTAACCGTAAATATAGGAGGAACTAAAATGCGTGATATCGGAGTAGATGTAAAAACACCGGAAGGTGAATGGGATGGCGATGAAAACTGCCCATTTAATGGGAGCCTTAGAGTACGTGGGCAAATTATCGAAGGGAAAGTATACTCTAGTAACATGTCAGGTTCCATTGTTGTCGAGAGAGAAATGACTCGATACATGAAGAAATATGAAAGATATGAGAAGCGTACAAGAAGATACCCTGCTCATCTTCCTTCTTGCATTGGTGAAGTAAATCCTGGTGATTCAGTTCGAATTATGGAATGTAGACCACTTTCAAAGACGGTTAAATTCTGTGTTATAGAGAAAGGTGATCAACAATGAGAGGGATTTCAAGCCGCGTAACTAAAGCTTTGCCCACACAGGCAAAAATGGATTGCGCTGATAATACCGGTGCTAAAGTAGTACAACTAATCAACGTTCTAAAGAAAGGAGGAGTTGCCGGACGTTATCCTGCGGCTGGTGTGGGTGATATGATCCGCGTAACTGTTCGTAGAGGTACTCCTGAAACTAGAAGGCAAATATTCACAGCAGTAATTATCCGTCAATCAAGGCCATTCCGTAGAGTCGATGGGACATGGGCAAGATTCGAAGATAATGCTTGTGTTTTGACAAATGAAAAAGGTGATGTCCAGGGTTCCGATATTAAGGGACCAGTTAGTAGAGAGGCAGCAGAACGCTGGCCTAGAATCGCAGCTACTGCGAAACAAATTGTATGAGGTGAAATTAATGGCAACAAAAAATCCTGGAAAAAACCGCCTTTCCCAAAATAAGGCTCCAATTCACGTAAAGCGTAAGCGTATGCGTGCACGTTTGATTACTGACGACCCTAATCTTCAGAATGTTCGAACAGTAACTGTTCGTGTTGGTGACGAAGTAGAAATACTGCGTGGAGATTACGGTAATCCCAACAGTACCAAATCTGATTCTAAAGGTAAGCGCCTGGGTCAATCAAGAGGGAGGGCTGGATTAAAGTCGAAAGTAACTCGTGTTGATACATCCAAAGGTAGAATTTTCGTAGATGGTTTAACTATCTCTACTGCCGATGGTAAAGAAGAAGCATTACCTATTCACCCATCTAATTTAGTTGTTACAGCTCTGTACGAGGGTGACCCAGTAAGAATCAAGCAATTGATTGAAAGAGGAGGTGTAGAAGAATGAGTAGTAGTCACATTAAACGCCTAATGATGCCAAGAAGTTGGCCTTTGCCAAGAAAAACCACAGTTTGGGTACAAAAACCAGATCCTTGTGGACATAGTATCGAGAAATGTATGCCAATGGGTATGATTCTTCGTGATATCCTTGGTGTTGCTCACAACCGTCGTGAAGCAAAGAAAATATTACAATCGAGAAAAATCATGGTAGATGGAAGAATAGAGACTGCAATAGGCCGTGGTGTAGGATTAATGGATGTTCTAACTGTTGGTGAGAATAACTTCCGCTGTGTACTAGATACAAATGGCAAATTACGATATAGACCAATTAGTTCAAAACAGGCTTCATCTAAATTGTGCAGAGTTATGGGTAAAACTACTATATCGGGAGGTAAAACCCAACTTCACCTTCACGATGGACGAAATCTTGTTTTTGATTCTAATCCTGAATATAAATCTGGAGATACTGTAGTATTATCTCTTCCCGAGCAAGAAATCACATCACATCATAAATTTGAAGAGGGTGCTTTATCGTACTTGACCGGTGGTTCTCACATAGGCGAGACTGCAACCGTTAGGTCACATGAAATTAAGCGTTCATCTAAGGCAAATGAAGTATCTTTCGATGATTTTGGTACTATCTCAGATTATGTATTTATTCTTGGAAGTTCTAAAGATATACCATTAGAGGTGGTTGAATGAGTGCTAATGCAATGTTAGATCCTAGAATCACCAAAGTTACGATTAATATCGGTGTAGGTGAAGGAGGCCGAAGACTTCAACTCGCAGAACAAGTTCTTGAATTACTTACTGACTTAAAGCCAGTAAGAACTCTTTCTACTAGTACTAATCGAGATCTTGGGACACGTATTGGCGGCCCAATAGGTTGTAAAGTTACTATACGTAACCAAGAAAAAATAGCATCATTCCTGAAAGATGCATTCTGGATACGTCAGAATACTTTACCTGCATATAATTTCGATCAATCAGGAAACCTTTCATTTGGTATATCTGACTATACAGATTTCCCTGATCAAAAATATGATCCTGATATTGGGATATTTGGTATGGATGTAAATATTGTTCTCGAGCGCCCTGGTCACCGTGTATCTCGTCGTCGTCGTCGAAGTACTAAGGTTGCTAGGAATCATCGTGTAGTACGTGATGATTGTAAACAGTGGTTTGCAGAGCAATTCGGAATTACAATAGTGGAGGAATAAGCGTGGCAAGAGATCATGGAGAAGAAATCGGTAGAACAAACGGCTGCAGACGTTGTGGACGTAGTCGAGGAATGATTCGTCGTCATGGGCTTAGGCTTTGCCGCCAATGCTTCCGCGATGTGGCTCCGAGTATAGGATTTAAAAAGAATAGTTGAGGTGAGAAGAAGATGCAATTTGACCCATTAAATGACGCATTTACCCGTATTTTCAATGCGGAGAACGCAGGTCACTACGAAGTGACCGTACGCCCGGCGAGTAAGCTGCTAGGAAGCATGTTATCAATTATGCAGAAATCTGGATATGTTGGTGAATATGAATCACTAGATGACGGCCGTGGAGGAGGATATAGAATCGAATTAGTAGGTGCTATTAATCGATGTGGAACAATCAAACCAAGATTTTCTGTACAAAGATCTGAATATGAGAAGTGGGAATCTAGATATCTCCCTGCTCAAGATTTCGGACTTTTGATTATGTCTACAAATCAAGGTGTAATGAATCACCATGAAGCAAAGAAGGAGAGAATAGGCGGGCGTTTGCTTGCATATATTTTCTAAGGAGGGATAGATATGGTAAAATTAGATAAAATAGTACACCGAATCTCATTGCCCGATGGAGTTAATGCATCTCTTGAAGGAAATAATGTGACAATATCGAAAGACGGTAACTCAGTATCGAGAGAATTCCGTCATCCTCGGTTAGATATCTCTACTGCAGAGGATAGCGTAGAAGTATTCTGTGATTTACCTCGACGTTCAGAGAGAGCGTTAGCTGGTACCTGGAATGCTCATCTAACGAATATGGTCAAAGGAGTCGATACTGGTTTTGAATATCGTCTCCAAGCAGTTTATTCTCACTTTCCTATGACTATTAAGGTTCAAGGTAACAAACTAACAGTGAACAATCTTTTCGGAGAAAAGGTTCCTCGTGTAGCAAAACTACCCTGGTCTCCTTCTGATGTAGAAGTTCGTGTTGAAAATAAAACTGATATTATAGTCAAAGGTTCTGATCGTGAAAAAGTCGGGCAAACAGCAGCAAACATCGAGAGATGCTGTGTCGTTAAAAAAAGGGATAGACGTGTGTTCCAAGATGGAATATACATAGTCTCTAAGGGAGTATAAAGGAGGTAATAGTATGGAAGAATATGAAAACATGACTGTTGCAGAACTAAAAGAACTACTAAGAGAAGCTAGTTTACCTGTTTCTGGTAAGAAAAGTGAACTTATTGCAAGATTGGTTGAATCAAATGATTCGTCAGAAGAAGTAGTGGAAGAAGTCGAAGAAGTAGAGATACATGAAGATGATGATGATATCTTTGATGATGATGACGACGAAGAATTCTTTGATGAAGAATGGGATCAAATTCACACTGCTCGTCAAAAGCCTGTATTGGATGACGAAACAAAAGCAAACCTCTCAATACGTGCTGCTCAGATGAAGAAACAACCAAAATTCCGCCGTCAAGAATGGTATAGATATTATCGTCTTGCTAGAACTGGTTGGAGAAAACCTAAGGGTATGCAATCTAAGCAGAGACTCAACATGAAATACCGTACTCCAATGGTTAGAGTTGGATATGGAAAAATCGCAGCAGTTCGCGGTTTACATCCGTCTGGTTTTGAGGATATCTTGGTCTATCAGCCAAGCGATCTCGATGGACTTAATCCAGAACGCCAAGCAATACGCATAGGTGCTGGAGTAGGTAACAGGAAGAGAGCGAATATACACGATCGAGCAGATGATTTAGGTCTTCGAGTTTTAAATCGCCGTAAAATTGATAGAAAAGGTGATTTAAGATGATTATTTCTAATCAGAAAAGAATGGCTGCTCAGATTCTTTCTAAGAAAGAAGGTCGTACAGTAGGTATTCATAGAGTATGGATAAATCCCGACTATCTTGATGAAGTAAGTACTGCTGTTCAGAAGGATGACATCCGTCAATTAATTGAAGATGGCTTAATTAAAGCTAGACCGATTAAGGGAATAAGTAAAGGTAGAGCAAGAAAAGCCGCAGAACAAAAAGCAAAGGGTCGTCGTAAAGGACCAGGTTCAAGAAAGGGTACAAGAAATTCAAGAGACCCAAAGAAAAACCGATGGATGCGCCTTATCCGTGCTCAACGTAGAGTTCTCAAAGATCTTAGAGGCGATGAAACTTTAACGCCTAGTGAATATCGGTATTACTATCGAAAAGCAAAGGGTGGTTCTTACCGTTCTGTTTCTCATATGCGAACCAACATGGGTTTGGACGGTATTAAATTCGGAGGCGATGAATAATGGCACATGGTAAAAACCAAAGATTAAGATTCAAGAGACGAAGAGTTGGAGAAACCGACTACCGTCGAAGAATGAAACTTCTAAGAGGAGATAAACCAAGAGCAGTAGTTAGAGTATCAAACACTCAAACAATTTGCCAATTAGTAGAGTTTAATCCTGAAGGAGATTTCGTCTTGGCATCCGTTAGTGGTAAAAATTTAGTTGATAAATATTCTTGGCCCAATGATGCTTCTAGGAAATCAGTACCTGCTAGTTATCTTATTGGATACGCACTTGCAAAGAATGCAATGTCTGCAGGTTATGAGAGCGCAGTCCTAGACATAGGGCTGTCTGCATCAACAACTGGTAGTCGAGTATTCGCTGCTCTTAGAGGCATGGTCGATGCAGGATTAGAAATCCCTCACGGTGATCAAGTTCTTCCAGATGATGATAGAATTCACGGGGCACACATTGATGCCTCAATGAGTGACAAAGTCAAAAAATCGTTGAAAGCGATTGAGGAGGCTTGAATATGAGTGATGAAGAGAATACCGAAGTAGTCCAATTAGCTCCTGGCTTAGCAGCAGCCTTAGCACCAGTCGAACCAAGTACTGATACTCGTGGCCGTAGAGGGCCTGATCCTCTAGCAGGACTTCGTTCTTGGGTTCCTAGGACACGTCTTGGCCGTATGGTTATGAATGGAGAGATAACAACTTATGAGCAAGCAATTGATACCGGCTTGCCGATTAGAGAAGTAGAAATTGTTGATGCATTACTTCCTGATTTAACTGATGATGTATTAGGTGTAAATATGATTCAAAGAATGACCGACTCAGGCCGTCGTGTTCGATTTAATGTTCTGTGTGTTGTTGGTAATAGTGATGGTTATGTTGGTCTTGCTGTTTGCAAAGGAAAAGAAGTTTCTGGAACCATTCGTAAGGCAATTGATAAGGCTAAACTAAATTTAATTCCAGTAATGAGAGGAAATGGTTCATGGGAATCTTCAGAGGGCCCAGGGAATTCAGTTCCATTCAAGGTCACCGGTCGTTCTGGTTCAACTAGAATCACATTAATGCCTGCTCCTGCAGGTAAGGGATTAGTTATTGGCGACTATGGCCGTCGTGTACTAAATCTTGCAGGTGTAACTGATGTTTGGGCTCGTTCAGCAGGTCAAACTCGTACCACAATTAATTTCGCTCGTGCAACTTTCAATGCTCTTGTAGAATTGAATAAGACTAAAATTACAGACGGTGATCGTCAAAGACTCAATATCACGAAAGGGAGGAAGATGCAATGACATTTTTGGTAATTAGAGCAAGAAGTGACCGTGGAGTCACAAAAAAAATTAGAGATACAATGCTTATGCTTAATTTAACACGTGTTAATCATGCAACATTAATTCCAGATACTGTGACTTACTCAGGTATGCTACAGAAGTCCAAAGATTATGTGACATGGGGGGAAGTTGATGCTGAGACTATTGAAACTCTTCTCAAAGAAAGGGGCCGAATGGTTGGAGACAAACCTGTAGACGATGCTACTATCAAAGCAGCAAGCAATTACAAAACTGTAGCGGCATTTGCTAAAGCAATGGCAGCTGGTGATGCAACTATGAAAGATGTTGATGGATTAAAACCAATTTTTAGACTACACCCTCCACGTGGAAGTAAAGGATGGGGAGGAATCAAGAGAGCTTACACAGTTGGTGGTGCTCTAGGATTCCGTGGCGAGGCTATATCTGATCTCGCAGGAAGAATGCTCTGAGGTGAATAAATATGGTATCCCGTACAAATAAATTCCGTGGTCGCTCTCGCTATCATGGTAGAGGAAAAAAAGCAGGTCGTGGCGCAGGTAAGCGCGGTGGCCGTGGTAATGCTGGAATAAACAAACATCGTGTCATGACTCGAATAAAATACATGCCTGGCCATTGGGGTATGCATGGATTTAATCGAGACCCTAGTTTAAGGGTAGTTAATGTCTCTATCAACCTTCAAGAAGTTGAAGAAATGGCAGAAGGTAAATCAATTAATTTATCAGAACTTGGTTATGATAAGTTACTAGGTAAAGGTAAAATTAACAAATCCTTGAATATCATAGTTAATGAAGCAAGTTCTCTTGCTATCAAGAAAGTAGAAGCCGCAGGCGGCTCAGTAACTCTTGGCGACAGCGAAGAAGAATGGGAAGAAGAATAAGTTTAGAATTGGGGTGTAACTAATGGTCGATAGAAAACCTAATCTTGCTGCAACATTGCTCGTTGCAGGGGTATACTGGGGTATGCTTTACTATTGGTTACGTGATGAATTTAGCGGCACTGGTGAAGAACAAATGCATGCTCTACGCATGTTCCTAGTATCTCTCCCATACGTTGCATACGTTATGTGGTGTGCTATGTCTGACCTGCCTGAGAATATCAAATCAATGCCCTATATAGGACGTTCTCTTAAACCAGGGATATGGCTATTATCTGTAATCGGTCTTGCATATTGGGGGTGGGTTGATACATCAGCAGTAGGCTTCTTACTAGTTGGCGTCGCCCTTCTCGGTGTTGCAGTTTCAATGGCTTTAGTGTGTCTTCTTTATTCTGGTTCGGAAAGCAGTCGTCTCTATGGTTTGAGTAGATTCGTTGATGTTTATCCTAGCATCACTAAACCAGAGGGGCATGTTCGTTTTAATCAAAAATTATGGACCACAACCCTTGTGTTAATTATTTATTTTATGATGACTAATGTTATGATTTATGGTTTGTCAGATTCAACTCTGGATATATTTTCATCTTTCAGAGCAATTATGGCTGGAGCATCTGGTTCGATTATGCACTTAGGGATAGGACCTATTGTTACAGGTTCTATTATCATGCAGCTTTTCGCGGGTGCTAAAATAATTCAATTAGATTTACAGGATTCTAACGACAAACAATTATATCAGGGAGTTCAAAAGTTATTAGTTCTGATTATGATACCTATTGAATCAATACCTCAAGTATACGGTTTCTTAGATCCTTCAGAGACTTTGATAATAGATTTCGGTATAGGTTGGGCCAATACGATAATTGTTGCACAATTATTCATGGGCTCATACCTTGTATTCCTTCTCGATGAGCTTGTGAGTAAATGGGGTATTGGTAGCGGTATCTCTCTTTTCATCGCTGCAGGTGTTGCTCAATCAACATTCGTAGGTACTTTATCTCCACTGCCAGTAACTGCTGGTTCTCCTCTATCGTTCCAGAATCCACCCTCCGGGACTCTTCCTATGATATTCTATACATTAAGGACTGCAACTAATTCTCAATTAGTTTCTGAAAATGGTTTCGAACTAATCTTGCTCAATCACGCCAATCCGATAGCTGCACTGTTGTCATCAATTATTGTATTCTTGGTAGTTGCTTATGCTGAATCTAGTAAATTGGAATTACCTTTGACTCATGGCAAGGTACGAGGTCATCGTGGCCAATATCCTATCCGTCTAGTTTATGCGAGTAACATACCGGTTATTCTAATGGCTGCTTTGCTTGCGAATATCAATATGTTCACTCTTTTATTCTGGAGTCATCCAGTACTTTCAACCGTGCCTATCTTAGGACGTAATGGTGCCATGAGTAGGGCTCATTGGTTTGGATCATACGAAGTAGGTGCTACGACTCCTTCAGATGGATTTGCGTGGTATTCTTCGATGGTTAATGGTGTAGGGGATTGGTTCCTTCCTTTACTTAATCAGACAGGTGATGCCTATGGGCATAGCTTGGGTCAATTACTAGTTCACGTTGTTGTATATGTTTTCGTTATGACAGCAGGTTCTACTGTATTCGCGAAGTTTTGGATTGAAACAACTAATATGGGCGCTAAGGATGTAGCTAAGCAAATTGAGAGAACCGGAATGCAAATACCTGGCTTCAGAAAGAATCCAGTTGTACTGGAAAGAATCCTCGAGAGATATATTCCTCCTGTGACCCTATTCTCTGGTGCCTTCGTAGGTTTACTAGCAGCTGGTGCTGATTTACTCGGTACTGTAGGTAATGCTACAGGGACCGGTCTCTTACTAGCAGTAGGTATCATACTAAGGACTTACGAACAGATCCAAAAGGAGCAGGCTATGGAGATGCATCCTGTGCTCCGAGAGTTCTTTGGTGCTGATTGATTTTATCAATTCTCAATTGCTATCTTTCGATATTAACAATTTTAATTTTAATTTTTTTCTTTAATATTTCCATAGCAAAAATAATACTCTGAAATCTATTTTTGGGAAGAAGTAATATCAATCTCTTGAAAGTATTTTATATTGCAATATTCGTTGTACTGCGTCCCAATAGTCCAACTTGTTCATAGGGCAGATTGAAATACCCCTTGCCGGTCGGCGACTTGCTACGTTTGACTGGCGTTGGAGATTGAGCACCTAGTGCAATGAGATCTACTATCAGGTTAGGCGTGTGCCGAGGAAGTGCGGCCATGAACCAAGTTCATGGTTATGGAGGTTAACCACAATAACGACTTGACCCCGATAATAGGGGGTGCAAGTAAGCAGAAAAATATATCACATTCAAATATAGGAAATGTGTTTCTGCGCCAATTCAATAATAAAGTGACAGCCATTGTATGACTACAAACTTCGAAAGGATACTGTGATTTCACAA
>Ga0213868_10001694_pt1 | contig 21290 bp, 18 predicted proteins | sample PICome_9_FD_160087 | JGI IMG/M metagenome (GOLD analysis project Ga0213868, IMG submission 160087) | Coastal seawater microbial communities near Pivers Island, North Carolina, United States - PICO127 | ecosystem: Environmental > Aquatic > Marine > Coastal | place: USA: North Carolina...
CCTCGAAGTGGTGCAGCGGTGAGTGCGCCAACTAAATCCTTTTCCGGAAGAAAATATGGCGTAATAAGCCAAAGCCGCTCTTTTGCGCTCGAGAACACACCGAGCAGTACGTCGTTTAACTTATCTATATCCTCGTTGGGACCATCTAAAATTAGTCGTGCTTCAGCCTTAACAGGCGTGCTCGGCTCGGATGTGTGGTGTAACGAATTCGCAAATGACTCGCCGGTGCTGCGCAACCAATCTGCTCTGAACGCGCGCTCAAAGTCATCGACAATCGGACCTTCGAGTCTAACGTGCAAATCTCGAGCGGGTGACTTTATCGCTGGGTCTTTAACTAGGTGCTTTGCACTTATATTGTGTCCGCCGGTAAAAGCGATGCGGTGGTCGATGATAAGCATTTTTCGATGATTGCGGAGGTTGATATGAAGCGACGGTGGCATCAGTCGTACAGGGTCGAAGCGTGCAAAGTTTAGCTTGGCTTCGCGCAGTGCTCGCCCTACACGTGGAGGGTAAGCGAGTTCGCCCAACCCATCGACCAGTATTCTCACATCGACGCCGCGGTCCTCTGCGGCTTTTAGGGCGGAAACAAACTGTCTGCCTATCTGGTCATGCTGGAATATATAGGAGCACAAATAAACAGATTGTTTCGCGGTTTCTATGGCGGCAAGCATCTCTGGAAAGAGCGCATCTCCATTCTCCAGAAAATGTATAGCCGTGCACCGGGCCAACTTTTTATTGCTCGCTCGCTGTCCTATCATCGCTCTCGAATGACGTTCTGAAAGCGGAGCCAGCTCGCCTTCCTCGAGTGTGGGCTTGGTTGCGTAAAGCCGTCGCGCGGTGCTTCTTGTCCGGTTAATGCCGAGCAATAGATAAGCGATCGGACCAATAAGCGGCATGAGCAGGCAGAAGCTCACCCAGGCAAGAGCCGAGCGGGAGTCGCTTTTCGTCGTTAGGGCGTGAAGAGCCGCTGCGGTTGAGAGCAGTCCAAGTGCTATGCTGATAAAAATATTAAGCACGCTTATTCCTCGACAGATTGGCAGCGAGGGCACTGTGATCTGAGAGCCAGCGCCAAATTGGACTCGACAGCACATTTGCCGATTCTACTGTGAGCCCACGACAATAAATGCGGTCCATCGAAAGTAATGGAAGTGCAGCAGGGAAGGTTCGCGCGGGCGCACCGCAGATTGAGTCGAATGCCTCTGTCAATCCAAGTTCTTGGACGAGTGTTCTATGCGCCGTTAATCGCCAATCATTGAAATCGCCAGCGAGAATTAGCGGCGCTTGAGGAGGTATGTGCTCGTTAATATATTCTAGCGGCGTTGCGTCCGTAGGCAAAATGAGGCCAAACAGAGTCTACCAGATATTCGAGTTGATCGGTGTTTGGCCAGCCTTTGATTCGTTGATGGTAACGGCTATTTTCTCCGCTTACCTCTTGTAAGAAAATCAGGTTACACCCAGAGTCGCGAAGTGCTACGCGTAGCGCTTCTAGCGTATAGCGTAAATTGCTCGCCGAGAACCCTTTGTGGATATTAAGAGTGAGAGCTAGATACTCTGGTTTCGCGTTCATCGATCAACTCCGAATCACCTCTTGTCCACAGTATTTACAGAAGCGTGCATCGAGATCGTGATTGGCGTTTTTACACCCGGAGCAGATTGAGCTCACGCTGTTATTGCGCTGATTGCTACGTTGTACCTGCTGCATAAGTTCGGCACCGATTATTCCAGTCGGAACTGCAATAATCGCGTAACCGCAGATCATCGCGAACGCTGCTACAAATTGTCCGAGCGAGGTCTGCGGAGCAATGTCGCCATAGCCTACCGTTGTGATGGTCACGATAGCCCAATAGATGGAGACCGGAATATTAGTGAAGCCATTCTCTGGTCCTTCGATGATAAACATCAGAGCACCGAAAATAATGATTAGTACGAGAACAGAGAACAGAAAAACGATGATTTTACGACGTGCTTGCAGAAGCGCGGCATAGAGTAGATTAGCCTCGCCGATATAACGAAACAGCTTGAGAATGCGAAAGATTCGCAGAACTCGCAGTATACGGATGACAAGTAGGTAAGCTGCGGTCGGAAAAAGGAAAGCGAGGTAGGTCGGTAGTATCGAGAAGAGGTCGATGATTCCGTAAAAACTGAATAGATAGGCGCGCTTATTGGGCGTCGAATAAATTCTGAGGAAATACTCGAGAGTGAAGATTAGCGTAAACGCCCATTCCAAACGATAGATCAAGCCACCATAGTTAGAATGAATCGAGGCGACCGAGTCGGCGAGAACGGCAGTGACGCTCGAAACTATAAGCACGATAAGCGCAATGTCGAACCAGCGCCCGGCGCGGGACTCGTAGCCGAAGATCACATCGTAGATAGCTTGCTGAAGTGGGGACTGGTTTACAACCTGCGAGTCGTCGTCTGTTTGCAGATTGTCGCTTGAGCCTTTGGCTTGCTTCTCTGTCATGGGACATTCGCTATCTTACGTTAAGTTCAAAGCGCTCTAATCTGAATCTACTAAAGCGCCTTGGCAAAATTTTCTTCGGGTACTAGCTTGCCGCTCTGATCATGTTGCGTGCGATGATTATCTGCTGAATCTGACTTGTGCCTTCATAGAGTCTGAACAGACGGACATCACGGTAGAAACGCTCGACAGCGTATTCCGACATGTAGCCCGCGCCTCCATGTATCTGCACAGCGCGATCGGCAACTCGTCCAACCATCTCGGTGCAGAAAAGTTTGCAAGCCGAGGACTCAGTGCTGACATTTTCGCCTCTATCGCGGCGGCGGGCGGTTTCCAATGTCATACACTCTGCCGCATACGTCTCGGTCTGTGAGTCTGCAAGCATGGCTTGGATGAGCTGTTGTTCGGCAATAGGTTGTCCAAACTGCTTGCGCTGCATTGCGTAGTCGAGTGCGTCGGCGATTAAGCGTTTTGCGACGCCTATCGACACACCAGAGATATGTAGACGACCTCGGTCTAGCACCTTCATTGCAGTAATGAAGCCTTCGCCTTCTTCGCCAATAATATTTTCGGCAGGCACGCGCACGTCCTCGAAAATGACGTCGCAGGTCATTGACCCTGACTGGCCCATTTTCTTATCTACAGAGCCGAGCGTGATTCCGGGCGTGTCTCGCTCAACGATAAATGACGAAATTCCGCGCGCGCCTTTGATGTCGGGGTTGGTTCTAGCCATAACATTAAAGGTGTGTGCGACCGGTGCGTTGGTGATATAGCGCTTGGTGCCATTGATCACGTAGTGGTCGCCTTCGCGTCGCGCGGTGGTTCGGAGTGACGCTGCATCTGAACCCGCTTCCGGTTCGGTCAAACAGAAGCAGCTAATCCACTCGCCACTTGCATACTTCGGCAGATATTTTTGTTTTTGAGCCTCTGTGCCATTGAATACGATCGCTGCGGATCCGATGCCGTTGTTTGTGCCCATAATCGAGCGAAAAGCTGGAGATGTGTGACCGAGCGCCATAGAGACCAGGATCTCTTCTTCCATCGTCAGTCCGAGACCACCGTATTCCTCGGGAATCGTTAGGCCGAACAAACCCAACTCGCGCATTTCCTGCAGCAGGTCGTCTGGAAGTTTACCTTCCTCGGCCATTTGCTCTTCGGCTGGGATTAGTCGTTCGCGCACGAAGCGTTCGATAATATCGACGAGGGCGTTGATGGTTTCTTGGTCTCGGATCATAGTGTCTACCTGTCTCTAGCTTGCTTTAACTTGCTTTTGCTTGATGATGTGGGGGCGGTCTTTGGATGGTATTCAGGCGCCTTCGGAGCTGGAAATTAGCATAATCCACGAGTCAGCGCGACTCATACCATGGCTAAAAACCCTATGCTATGATCCGAGGGATACGGAAACGAGCCGCGGACAGACCTGTTTGGCGGCGACAAGATCTTAACCCTCAAAACTCATACTAAGTCGAATTCGGAGAGCACCCAGCTATGTCAGACAAGCACCTTAACGACGCATTCATTTACTCTGGCGGACGTTCGGCCTTCGGAAGACACGGCGGAGGGCTTTCATCTATCCGTCCAGACGATTTGCTTGCGCATGTAATTACGTCTGTCGTTAGGAATAGTGGTTTCACTCCCGACGCCTTCGAAGATGTCGTCATGGGAAACACCAACGGGGCTGGAGAAGATTGCCGTAACGTTGCGCGCTTTGCTTCGCTTCGCGCGGGCATGCCAACGGCACTGGCGGGAATTACAGTTAATCGATTATGTGGATCGGGGCTCGCGGCGACATTGGACGCGGCACGCGGTGTTAAAGTCGGCGAGGGAGATCTCTTTCTGGCCGGTGGCGTCGAATCGATGAGTCGTGCGCCTCTCGTTCTTTCCAAAGCAACAAGTGCATTCGATAGAGGTCAACAGATAGCTGACAGCACGCTTGGTGCGCGATTCACTAATCCAGAATATGCGAAAGTCTATGGCAACGACACCATGCCACAGACGGCGGACAATATTGCCGCTGATCTAGGAATTTCGCGGGAAGACAGCGATATTTTTGCCGCGGCCTCTCAGTCAAAATACGAGGCAGCGCGCGCGGCAGGCTTCTTTAAAGACGAGATTATTCCTATCGAGGTCGATCAGGGACGGAAAAAGCCTGCAATTACTGTCGACGCAGATGAGCACCCTCGGCCGTCCTCAGATATCGAAACCCTTGGTAACCTCCGTGCTCTCTTCGACGGCGGAGTAGTCACAGCGGGGAATGCTTCAGGGATCAACGACGGTGCTGCGGCACTAGTGATCGGCAATCGCGAGGTTGGTGAGAAATTTGGCATTAAGCCGCGTGTCCGCATTATCGCGGGCGCCGTCGCTGGCGTTGAACCACGGGTAATGGGGCTAGGTCCCGTGTTTGCAATTCGCAAAGCGCTCGCGCGCGCGAATCTAACCCTCGCAGACATGGATGTGATCGAGATAAATGAAGCCTTTGCAACCCAAGTGTTGGGTTGCCTCAAAATGCTTGAAGTCGACTTTACTGATTCGCGCGTAAACCCTAACGGAGGCGCGATTGCCGTCGGCCACCCACTTGGTGCGTCAGGTGCGCGCATTGCGCTTACAACGATGCGTCAACTCGAACGCACCGGCGGCCGCTATGCGGCGATAAGCTTATGTATTGGCATTGGGCAGGGCGTAGCGGCGATTATCGAACGCTTGGACTAGTTCGGGCGCAAAGCGCTAAAGTCAGCGCAAAAGCAATACAAAATTCAGCATTAATAGAAAAGGAAACTAGTACTATGTCCAATGTAGTGAGCTATCAAGTCGTCGACAATATCGGCGTTATTAGCGTGAACAATCCACCCGTCAACGCCCTCGCGCAGGTAGTCCGTGCTGGCATACTTGAAGCTGTGACAGCGGCACAAAGCGATGCGACCGACGCCTTAGTTCTTCGCTGCGAGGGACGGACTTTTATTGCTGGCGCCGATATCACCGAATTCGGCAAGCCGCCACAAGCCCCGGGGCTGCCCGAAGTGCTCGGCGCTATCGAAAACTCTACTAAACCGGTTATTGCGGCTATACACGGTACGGCTCTTGGTGGCGGCTTCGAAGTATCACTTGCGTGTCATTACCGCTGCGCTATCGCTTCGGCAAAAGTAGGATTGCCAGAAGTAAAGCTTGGACTTCTCCCAGGCGCGGGCGGCACGCAGCGTGTTCCTCGTATTGCTGGTGTGAAGGTTGCGCTGGACATGATTACCTCTGGTAATCCAATCGCTGCTGAGAAAGCGAAATCGCTCAATCTGATCGACGAGGTCGTGGCAGGCGATGACGTTCAGGCAGGCGCGATAGCCTATGCAAAAGAGCTCGTCGCATCTGGCGCACCCCTTAAGCGTATCCGCGATATTACGATCGATCCTGCTACGGTCGAACCTGGTTTCTTTGACGCGGCGCGTAAGCAGCTTGCTGCGCGAGCTCGCGGACAGATCGCACCTGATCGTATCGTGTCATGTATCGAGGCAGCGGTGGGACAATCAATGGATGCGGGCCTCGATCGTGAACGCGAGCTTTTTATGGAATTAGTTAGCTCTCCCGAATCTGCTGCAATGCGTCATATCTTCTTCGCCGAGCGTCAGGCGGCAAAGATTAAGGATCTTCCGCGCGACACCTCCCTGCGTGAGGTAAAGAAAGTTGCGGTTATCGGCGGCGGCACTATGGGCGGCGGCATCGCAATGTGTTTTGCGAACGTGGGCATCAATGTTGTTATGGTTGAGATTAACGACGAGGCACTCGCACGCGGTCTCGGCATCATCGAGAAGAACTACGCAATCACGATGAAAAAAGGCAAGCTTACCGAGGCGCAGGTGGCGCAGTGCATGGGCGCGATAAGCGGGACCACAGACTACGGCGATCTTGCCGATGTTGATTTGGTTATCGAGGCTGTTTTCGAAAACTTAGAGCTAAAGAAAGAAATATTCGCGAAGCTCGATGCAGTGTGTAAGCCAGGCGCAATTCTTGCGAGTAATACCTCTTACCAAGACATCGATGCTATTGCCGCTGCAACCAAGCGTCCGCAGGATGTGCTCGGCATGCATTTCTTCAGCCCAGCCAATGTAATGAAACTGCTCGAAGTGGTGCGTGGTGAGAAGACTGCGAACGATGCACTAGCAACTTCGATGGCTATTGGTAAGAAAATTGGCAAGGTGTGTGCATTGTCGCGCGTCTGCTACGGATTTATCGGTAACCGCATGCTTGGAGGCTATGGCCGTGAGTCACAAATGCTGCTGCTCGATGGTTGCACCCCGGCTCAGGTTGACTCAGCACTCGAAGGCTTCGGGATGGCGATGGGGCCTCTCGCGATGGGCGATCTCGCAGGTCTCGACGTTGGCTATAAAGCACGTGAGGGACGAACAGATCTCCCCAACGACCCTAAGCTTTACCGTATGGGCACAGTGCTCGTCGAGATGGGTCGCTTCGGACAAAAAACAGGCGCAGGATTCTATAAATACGATCCTGCCACTCGTGCACGCATGAATGACCCAGAGATTGAAGCGCTGATTAAATCAGAAGCGGCTGCCTTGGGTGTCGAACAGCGCGAGGTTAGCGAGCAAGAGATTCTTGAGCGTTGTTTATACCCGCTGATCAACGAAGGCGCGCTTATTCTCGAAGAGGGTATTGCGCAGCGGCCGAGCGATATCGACGTTGTCTATGTGTTCGGTTATGCGTTCCCAGCGCCTAAAGGTGGGCCAATGCACTACGCAGATCACGTGGGTCTGAAAAACGTTTACGACAAGATCTGTGAATTTCGAGACCGCTATGGCGAAGACTATTGGAAACCAGCACCACTGCTCGAAAAATTGGCGAAGGAAGGGAAAACCTTCGCGCAATGGGGAGCCGAGCAGGAGTAATTTCTGTGCTGAACCTTAATGGCTGTGCGGTGCAATGGCGCGTCGCACAGCTCCCCTTTCCGAAATAGGCCAGGAGGTCATCATGCTCTCATTCGAAACTACTACACCAGGCGGTCCTCTCGCCGCAGTCGAATCTGAAATTCCGCAGCCACAAGGCACTGAAGTTATCGTTAAAATGTTGGCCTGCGGAGTGTGTCATTCCGATATTCATATGCACGACGGAGTGTTCGATCTGGGTCACGGCAAACAGCTAGAGGTTGGACGACCCGGCATGGTACTAGGCCATGAAATTTTCGGCGAAGTCGTTGCGATTGGCCCCGAATGTGAAGGCGCTGCAGTCGGCGATCGCCGTGTGGTTTATCCTTGGATAGGCTGCGGTGAATGTGCGTCATGTCTGCGCGGCGATGAAAATCTCTGCACGCCAGGTCGCGCGCTAGGTATCGCGGCTAAAGGCGGCTTTGCCGAATATGTATCGGTACCGCATTCTCGCTATCTGTTCGACAAAGGCGAGGTAAGCGACAGTCTTGCAGCGACCTATGCCTGTTCCGGCCTTACTGCTTACAGTGCGTTAAACAAGTTAGGTGAATTGGGCAAGGGCGATGAGGTTGTAATCATCGGTGCAGGTGGCGTCGGTATGATGGCGATTCAGATCGCCTTATCTAAGGGAATAGATCCAATTGTTGCCGATATCGATGAAGCTAAACTCGCCGCGGCGAGGGAATTGGGCGTAACTCGCACATTCGATTCGGGTGACCCGCAATCTGGCAAAGAAATTCGTAAGTCGACCGGTGGCGCTTATGCAGTGCTCGACTTCGTGGGCGCTGAAGCTTCAGTTAACTATGGTCTTGGATGTCTTCGCAAGGGCGGCATGATAATCATTGTTGGTCTCTACGGGGGTTCTCTTAATATTCCTATCCCATTCTTACCTATGAACGCGCGTGTTATCCAAGGCAGCTATGTCGGCACGCTTAAAGATATGGGTGAACTCATGGAACTGGTTCGAGCAGGGAAAATTGATCCCATAGAAATTCATGAACGCCCTTTGGCCGAAGCTGAGGCAGCACTTGCCGACCTCAAAGCGGGTAAGGTGCGCGGGCGACAAGTGCTCGTAAATACCTAGCGGCAAAAACATAGCAGAGGAGTAAAAAGGTGCAAGCAATTGCTCAGTTAGAAGAGTTTAGACAAGAAACGCGTGCGTGGCTCGAGGCAAATTGCCCTGCCTCCATGCGCACGCCTATGGTTGACGCCGAAGTTGTTTGGGGAGGACGCAAGGCAACATTCGTTAACCCGGAGAGCAAAATATGGCTAGAGCGCATGGCTGATAAAGGGTGGACTACACCTACCTGGCCAAAAGAATACGGCGGTGGCGGGCTGAGCAAAGAGGAGTCGATAATCCTCTCGCAGGAAATGGCTCGGATAAATGCGCGTCCACCGCTAAATAGTTTCGGTATCAGTATGCTCGGTCCAGTACTTCTTGAGTCTGGCACCCATGAACAAAAAATGGAGCACATTCCTAAGATCGTCCGTGGAGAGATTCGCTGGTGTCAGGGGTATTCTGAGCCGGGATCTGGATCCGACTTGGCAAGTCTTAACACCAAAGCGGTTCTCGACGGCGATGAGTATGTTATCAACGGCTCCAAAGTGTGGACCTCCTACGCAGATAAAGCGGATTGGATTTTTTGCCTCGTACGCACCGATAGCGAAGTGCCTAAACACGCAGGGATCAGCTTCATCCTCTTCGACATGGATGCGCCAGGCGTAACGACGAAGCCTATTAAGCTTATCAGCGGAATGTCGCCTTTCTGCGAGACATTTTTTGATAATGCGCGTGCGAAAGCCTCCAACCTGGTAGGCGGCCTTAATAACGGATGGGCGATCGCTAAGCGTCTATTGCAGCATGAGCGCACAATGATTTCCGGCTTCGGTTTGGCGGGTAGTCAAGGTGATCGTGGTGGAACAACGTCGACGATGGATAGCGTCGAACGGGCGGCGATGCACTACCGTGGTGACACCGATAAGATTTCTGACCCAGGTCTTCGCGATGAAATTGCACAATTTAAAATAGACAGTGCCGCGTTCGCGCTAACTTCACAGCGTTCTATCGAGGAGTCGAAGCAGGGTCAGGGTCCAAACGCGACATCATCGATGCTCAAAAACTACGGGTGCGAGCTTAATAAGCGACGCTATGAATTGCTCCTTTCTTCTCTTGGTAGTCAAGCGCTTGGCTGGGAGGGTGAGGGTTTTGCGAACGATGAGATCGCCGTGACCCGCGAATGGTTGCGTTCTAAAGCGAACTCGATCGAAGGCGGCACCTCGGAGGTGCAGCTAAACGTGATCGCTAAACGTGTACTGGGTCTACCGGACATGCTTAGTCTGGTGCAGAAATAGAGAAATAACTCGGCGGCAATAGCCTGCGAGCGAGAGAGAATTATGAGTTTAGTATTAAGCGAAGATCAGCAATTGTTAAAAGACTCGGCCAAGGCATTCGTCGATCAGAACGCGCCAGTGTCGGTTTTACGGGGACTGCGCGATAGTAAAGATGCGCAAGGCTATGACCAAAACCTCTGGCGACAGATGCTCGAACTCGGCTGGGCCGGTATGGCTATCCCCGAAGCGTATGGTGGCTTTGAATTCGGCTATGGCGGCCTAGGTGTAGTCCTCGAAGAATCGGGTCGTACACTTGTTAGTTCGCCACTCATTGCCACGGTGCTACTTGGCGCCTCTGCAATAAACGAGCTCGGCTCAGAGGTGCAGAAAAGCGAACTACTACCAAAAGTCGTTAGTGGAGAACTGCTTCTCGCCCTCGCGATCGACGAAAAGCCGCATCATCGGCCTAACCGAATCGAAACGTCAGCAGTCAAAGCAGGCGACGGCTATGTGCTTAATGGTTGTAAGACGTTCGTACTCGATGGGCATATTGCGAACAAGCTTGTCGTTGTTGCGCGCACATCGGGTGCAATCGATGACGAGACGGGCATTAGCCTCTTTTTGGTTGACGCGAATGCTGATGGTGTGTCGATCAATCGCAGCTGGATGGTAGACAGTCGTAACTCTGCAATGCTTAGTCTCAATGATGTGAAGATTGGTGCCGACGCACTTCTCGGCGCTGAGGGGAATGCTTATCCTGGTCTGACTCGGGTCTTGGATATTGGTCGTATTGGTGTCGCGGCTGAAATGCTCGGGAGCATGCAGCAGGCATTCGATATCACTCTTGACTACCTGAAACAGCGCGAGCAGTTTGGTGTTCTCATTGGTTCTTTTCAGGGGTTGCAACATCGCGCCGCCGAAATGTATTCCGAAATCGAATTGTGTAAATCGGCGGTCCGTGCCGCACTCTCTGCCCTCGACGACGCGGAGAAAACCGATGCTCAAATCGCGGAGCTCGCCAGTATTGCGAAAGCTAAACTCAGCGAGGTCGCTACCCTCGTGAGCAATGAAGCGGTGCAGATGCACGGTGGCATTGGTATGACTGATGAATACGATATCGGTTTTTACATGAAGCGCGCCCGCGTCGCGTCGGCGTTTTTGGGAGACGCACTTTTTCATCGTGATCGTTACGCGAGCTTAAACGGCTTCTAGATAAAGGGTTGACGCATGAAAATGGATGAATCGGTCAATGTTTTTGATGAGCCACTCGAGCCCTGTGGGATGAATCCGGTTACAGGTTTCTTTCGCGATGGCTGCTGCAATACGAGTGAGATCGATCATGGCTGTCACACGGTTTGCGTTGCGGTAACCGATGAGTTTTTGAATTTTACGCGCTCACAGGGCAATGATCTGAGCACGCCCGTGCCGGCCTTTGGTTTTCCCGGCCTCAAACCTGGCGACTCTTGGTGTTTGTGTGCGTCGCGTTGGCTTGAGGCTCACGAGGAGGGGAAAGCCCCGCGTGTTTTTCTTCGGCGTACGCACAAAAAAACGCTAGAGACCGTAGCGATGGAAATCCTGCGTAGCTATGCGGTCGACCTGAGCTGATCCTCATTGCTATCAATGCTGCGCTGCGTCAGGCTACCTGTCGAATATCGAGTTTTAGAAATGCGGAAGCGCAGCGAAACAGAACTAAATCCTCTTTTAGAAGGCGCGCCAATAGGGCGGCGAGTGAGGCGGCTGATGAAGCCGCTGAACCGCGCCGCGCTGCTAGCCATGCTGTTGCTGTTCGTTAGCTGTTCGACGGCGCAGCCAGCGGGACAGGTGACGAAGCCGGCCCAAATAGTCAAACCCCTCAATGATGCTCAGAGAGTCGCCAGTGGTTTTTCTGGGGGTGTTTTTTTACTCGATGGTGAGACGGGTGACGTGTTCGCAACGAACGAGCAGTGGCTCGTGCGAGCAGCCATTCCCGCATCCACTTTTAAGGTATTTAGTTCGCCTGTCGCGCTTGAATCTGGCGTCGTCGCCTCGACAGATCAAATCATCCGCCTACCTCACTATACAAGCACCCGAGAGGAAATTAACAGAGACCTCGATTTTGCTAGCGCCTTCGCGCTGTCGGCATTACCTCACTATCAACACTTGGTACGAAAAATTGGTGCTGAGAGGATGCAGTCCTATCTCGACATCGCTGGCTACGGAAATCGCTCAATCGGCGGGGGTGTTGACCAGTTTTGGATAAGCGGTGATCTGCGCATCACGCCTCTCGAACAGCTCGAGTTTCTTCAGCGTCTCTATCGTGCCGATCTACCCTTCAGGCAAGAGGTCATAGCGCAGGTTAAACAGATAATGCAGCGAGTAGAATATGGCGGTAGAGTCTATGGAAAAACAGGGTGGGCGACTGCGGCGGATGGACTGCACACTGGCTGGTCGGTGGGGTGGCTTGAACGCGAAGCAAAAGAACCTCTGTATTTCGCTACGCTTTTGCAAACGACGACGCCGGGCGACGGCTTCCTTACTGCTCGTATGGAATTATCATTAGCGGCGCTAGCAGAAGTCGACCCGAGGCTAAAGGAAGTCGATGTGCACTAAATTAAGCTGCCAAGAGCAGGACTTCGTAGGTAGACTGGGTGACTCGGGCAACCTATGTGGCCGAGGAAATTACAAGCGGGCTTTTCTGGAGGGTTAGTAATGAAGAATTCGGTGACGATAAAAGCGTGTTCTATTCTATTTTTTAGTGTGGCGCTGCTGTCGAGCGCGGCCGCGCAGGTACCTATTATTCAGCCAGGTGCACCGGGCCAGCCAAGCCGCCAAATTACCATCGAAGAAGCCTCTGATCTTGCCAGCCTCAGCTTTACCGATGCTGACGTGAAATTTATGCAGGGGATGATCATGCATCATTCTCAAGCGCTACAAATGGCCGCGTTGGTTGAGACACGAAGCTCTCGTGAAGCCATCCAACTGATGGCGCTGCGCATCTCGCTCTCTCAAGATGACGAGATTGTGATGATGGAGGACTGGTTGGCAGAGCGAGGTTTGCCGCGTGCTATGCCGATGGCAGAGATGCAGGCGATGGCTGAAAATCCCGAGATGATGCCCGGGATACTGACCGAGGCGGAGCTTAACGAACTCGCCGGATTAGCCGGACAAGAATTCGATTCGCGCTTTCTTCAGTTAATGATCAAACACCACGAGGGGGCAATAAGCATGGTCGATCGATTGCTCGACCAACCCGGTACTGCTCAAGATTCTGTGCTTTTTGCATTCACTACAGATGTGACTTCAGACCAGACCAGCGAGATAGAGCGCATGAGCGCGATGCTTGCCGGATTCTCCCCCGATCCTCGAGTAAACCTCAAACCTGGGTACGATGACGCTGGGCAGGCGGCACTTAATATGCGTTTGCTTGCTGCGTTGCCGAAGCCCGACGGCTTTTTTGACCCAGATAATCCTCAGGGGCTGCCTATGAGACGAGCGCGGCCTCAGGCAATACAATCCTCCCAGACAGTAGAGGAGTCGAGCGCTGAAGACGATGCGATTCAAAACGGCACAACAATTGAAACGCTGACCAACGCAGCAGACGAAGGCGTCGTTCCTGCCGATACAGAGGACGAGACGGCGGAGCCTCGGCCGAGCCTGATGAATTTCGCAAACACCGATTTGGTGTTTGCCGGAGATGTTGTTGTAGCAGGTAACTATCACGGCTTTAACGCCTACGATATTTCGTTACCGCGCGAACCTAAGTTACTCAGCTCAGTTGTCTGCCCGGGCGGGCAGGGGGACGTCTCTGTGATTGGCGATCTGCTGATCATGTCGGTTGAGCAGACTCGCGGACGACTGGACTGCGGGCTCCAAGGTGTAGCTGAGCCGGAAAGCGCTGAGCGCTTCCGCGGGATACGCATCTTCGACATAAGTGATTTTAGAATGCCTATTCAAGTGGGTGCAGTGCAGACCTGCCGCGGCTCGCATACCCATACGGTCGTTACTGACCCCGATGACTCGGGAAATCTTTACATTTATGGATCGGGAACAAGCTCCGTGCGCCCGGGCGAAGAGCTCGACGGCTGCTACGATGAATCACCCTATGAGAATCCTGAATCGGCGCTTTTTCGCATTGATGTAATTCAGATTCCTGTTAACGACCCCGCCTCAGCGCGCGTAGTTAACCGACCGACAATATTTTCGGATCCTGCCTCGGGTGTTATTGCGGGTCTCTGGGAAGGTGGTGACCATGGTCCTGGGACACAAACGACGCGCGAAACAAACCAGTGTCACGATATTACGGCCTATCCCGAGGTGGGTCTCGCAGCAGGTGCTTGTTCGGGTAATGGCATCCTGTTAAATATCTCAGACCCTGCCAACCCTACCCGAGTAGCAGAGGTCATTGACCCGGGCTTCGCCTATTGGCACTCGGCCACTTTCAGTAATGATGGTCGTAAAGTGGTGTTCACGGATGAGTGGGGCGGCGGTTCTCGTCCGCGCTGCCGAGCATCTGACCCGCTAACGTGGGGTGCAGACGCTATTTACGATATTGTCGATAATCAGATGCAGTTCCGCAGCTACTTCAAAATGCCTGCGCCGCAGACCGACCAAGAGAACTGCGTCGCGCATAATGGCTCGCTCGTCCCTGTCCCAGGTCGTGACATTATGGTTCAGGCTTGGTATCAGGGCGGGATTTCGGTTTTCGATTTCACAGATTCCTCGAACCCCCAAGAAATTGCTTTCTTCGACCGTGGGCCAGTCGATGCCGAAGAACTAATTCTCGGTGGATATTGGTCAGCTTACTGGTTTGAAGGACTCATCTATGGAACTGAAATCGCACGCGGCTTCGATGTCTTCGAACTCTTGCCGAGTGATTTCATTAGCGAAAATGAAATCGCCGCTGCATCGCTGCGAAGCTCGGGCGGTACGTTTAATGCCCAACGCCAAGAGCAACACGTATGGCCGGCCGAACCAGTTGTCGCACTTGCCTATCTCGATCAGTTACTGCGCAGCGAAGTGGTGACATCGGATACGGCAGAAGACCTCAGCGCAGTGCTTGGCGATGCGCAGGAGCGTTTAGACAACAACGTTCGCGACGATCGAGTTGCAGGCAAACTTAGGTCGCTGGCTGTGTCCTTCGACACAGAAGCGGAGTCCTCGCGCGGCAGAACACGCGATCGTTTTGAATTGCTCAGCGATTCGCTAGAGGCTATTGCAGAGAAACTCTAAGTCATATTATGGACGTTCAAAAATGACTCTTACCCCTTTCCATATTGCTGTACAGGTGCGTGACATAGAAGAGGCGCGCGAATTTTACGGTCAGAAAATGGGCTTTCCTGAAGGAAGAAGCGCATCTGACTGGATAGACTTTGATATGTTTGGTCATCAGTTTGTGGTTCATCTGAATCGTGAACTTGGCCCGCAGGGCTCAGTGCGCAGCATAGCTAATGCCGTCGATGGGCACGGTGTTCCCGTTCCACATTGTGGCGTTGTGCTAGCGTTTGAGGACTGGGAGCGTTTTGCTGAGAGAGCACGGGAATTCGTCGACGAATTTGTGATTGAGCCCTATGTGAGATTCGCTGGCGAAGTCGGCGAGCAAGGCACGATGTTTTTCTGTGACCCTAGCGGCAACGCATTAGAATTTAAGGGATTTAAGGATATCGCTTCGCAGCTATTCGCGAAGTAATTCCCTAACAGGGAGCCAGCATGGCAGTCGATATACTCAAAGCGATAATCGAGCTGGGTCTGCCATTAGCCTTATTAAGCTGGCTTATTTTTATGCGGCTATTTGTTAGCGGCGAATTAGATCGGCAATCTGATCGAAAAAGCATTGAGCGCGGCGTAAAAAAGATAAAAGCGTTATTTAAGAACGAGAAGAAAAAGTCATTTGCCGAAAAATCTAAAACCGACCTCGTCTTCGAGAAATGGATGTACTTCGGCAGCGGTTTTTACGGTCTGGCAGCACTTTGGACATTCTTGGTTATTGAGTTGAGTGAGTTGATAGACTTCGTCTTCAATTTCCCCGGCCTCGATGTGCTTTTTGGCGACGGACTCATATCCTTTCTCTTCAACGTAGGCATGAATCAACTGGGCAATCTGATCAGCGCATTTGTGTGGTTCAGTTATTGGGACGGCTCTATGCTCATTTGGGTATTGGTCGCCTACGCAGGGTATCATGCCGGCATCGAGGCGGCGCGGCGCAATCTAAAGGTCTCGAAAGAAACATTTCTCGAACAGGTGAGGCGCCGTTCTAGCGATTAACTTCGACTGCCTCGTGGCGCAGGCTACGCCGCTTTTTCGTTGGCGCCGGTAAGCTCAAATTCGTTAGCGAGTAATTCATAAGAGCGCAGGCGTGCTCGATGATCATGTACGATAGTCACCAGCATGATTTCCTCAACACCAAATAGCGTTGCAAGCGACTCAAGCTTTGCTCTTACCTGCGCCGGTGTTCCTACCGCGCGCTTTTCTTGATTGGAATGAATGAGCGCGAGTTCGCTCGCCGCGTAGGGGTAATCGAGAGCTTCTTCGGGTGTAGGAAAAGGGCCTGGATTGCCTCGGAGTAAGCGGATATACCAGAGGTCACGGCTGCTCGCGAGTCGTTTGGCCTCTTCCTCGGTATCTGCACAGACAGCAAACAGCGAGAGGCACGTATGGGGTCTGTCGAGATTCGGTCCTGGTTTAAACCGAGTGCGATAGAGATTAAATATATCGGGGCTAATATTTGGATTAATAAAATAGGCGAAGTTGTAGGGCAAGCCAGCTAGCCCAGCAAGTGTTGCGCTGTCCTCGCTAGAGCCTAGCATCCACATTTCTGGTGGTACCTCGGTCTGCGGGAAGGCACGCGCATTCTCCATGCCCGGGGTCGGCGGATCAGTGTCATTCAGCAGAGCCTGAAGGTCAGCGATCATATTTGGGAAGTGTTCGGGTCCTACGCGTGAACCATAGCGAATCGCGGCGGCGGTAAAGGGGTCTGTGCCCGGTGCACGTCCGACACCGAGATCCACGCGGTTTGGATAAAGTGTCTGCAGTAACTTGAAGTTTTCAGCGACTTTGTAGGGGCTGTAATGGGGCAGCATTACACCGCCTGAGCCTAACCTTATACGCGCTGTCTCGGCGCCCAGGCGGCCGAGTAATACTTCAGGCGAGCAGCCGGCTAGCGCTCCTGACGCATGATGCTCAGAGACCCAGTAACGATGGTAGCCGAGTCTATCCACGTGCCCCGCCAGCTCGATTGTTTCCTGCAGTGCAGCATAGGGAGTGCTACCGGCGCGTACGGGAGATTGATCGAGCACAGAGAGAGTGAATGGCATGATTAATCTACTATCGACTGATAAACACCGTTGCGTAAGGTGATGTGATCTTCAAGCCCAGTTGCGGGGATTATTTGCGTGAGGTAAACGACAACGAGACCCTCTGTCGGGTCCACCCAGTAGGTCGAATGATACGCGCCTCCCCAAGCATATTCACCTTCGGATCCGAGGGTGCCCCGCCAGCCGAGGTCTGTTGCTATCGAAAAACCTAAACCGAAGCCCTGTCCCGGACGAAATTCGATCTCACCGAGATGGTCTGTTGTCATGAGTTCGATGGTTTTGCGGGACACTAACCGCTCACCATTATACTCACCCCCGTTCAAGGTCATTTGCAAAAATTTCGCGTAGTCGGCAGCTGTTGAAAGCAGTCCGGCGCCTCCAGAGTAGCTTTGCTGCGGCCCCTCGGCATAGAGACCTTGGCTTTGCATGCCGTTTGTCTCGGGGATAGCCTCTATACCACCCCCGTCTTTAGGTCGATAAACAGTCGCAAGACGAGCGCGTTTTTCAGCCGGAAGATAGAAGTGTGTGTCGTTCATGCCCAGGGGCGCGAAAATATTGTTCGCGAAAAAATCGGCGAGATTCTCGCCGCTAACGACTTCAACGACTGCGCCGAGGATGTCGGTATTGTAGCCATAAATCCAGCTTTCACCGGGATGCGCATCAAGTGGAAGTGATGCCATGCGGGCAATTGTTTCTCGAATAGGCTCATTGCGGTCGGCGAAATACCAGCCCTGCATGTTTGCCCGCTGCCACTCCGCTGCACTGGGTCCTGTTCCGTAACTCATGCCGCCGGTATGCGTGAGCAGATGGCGTAAGGTGATTTTAGTTCGGGCAGGCTCGAGCGAGTAGCCGCCAGAGTCGTCAGGCACCGCAACCTGAACATCGTTCCACTCGGGGAGATACTTGGACAGGGGGTGATTTATGTCGAGCTGCCCCCTCTCTTGCAGCATCATGATGGCAAGGCTGGTAATAGCTTTAGTCTGCGAGGCGATTCGAAAGATAGTATCGGTCTTCATGGGTATGGCTCGAGCAACGTCCTGCAGCCCATTCGCCTCATGTGCAACCACCTCTCCATGGCGCATGACAATATACACTTGTCCTGATAAGCGATTGTTTGTGGCATAGGCTTCAAGATTGGCATCAAGCCTTGCGAGGCGCTCGCCTGACATTCCCACCCGCTCTGGCACAACTGTTGCCCCAGCAAATGTGTCCGCGAGGACGGTAGATGGGATCAAGGAAGGTGTCAAAAGCGTCGCCGTCGATAGGACGAAAACGGCGAACAGGGACGGTAAAGACTTTGAGGCGCGCGGCTGCAGAGTGCTGCAGTGAGCTTTCTGGCGATTTTTCGAAGGCATAGCTAGGGTCTCACTTTTGTAATTTTTTACCAGCCCTGATTATCGATCGCGAGCTTTGGCAAATCAATCAGGTTCACGGCTTAAAATAGGCGCCGCGGCAGGCAGTTCATTCTGAAACCAGATGGCGAGTCTTAGACCGGCAAGTCCTAGGCGATCGCTTGCAATGCTGACCATCTCGGCCACGTAGTCGTCGCTCAGTACTTGGCTTGGCAGGCGCTCAGCGCCGCTGCTGTCGGCGCTGCGAATTGCTCCGAGCAGAGCATCGTTATAAACCGAAGGAACTAAAATTTCTCGGCTTTCCGCAAGCCAGAGAGTCCAGTCAGATTCGCGACCCGATAGGTCTTCGTAGGTGGCGGCATAGAGCAGGCTGCGCGATTGCCTGTCGGCACCGCGCATCGCTCGGTCCCATACAGAATGCAGATTGCTCTCGCCGATTCGAATGGCGTTACCGCCGCGGTCGCCAGTCGCAAACAACTCCGCGCTGTAGAGTGAGCCCGAATGGAGGGGTTGGTGAATATCGCCTATAAGATGGAGCACCCAGCAAAGCGCGACTGCGCGCTGTGCCGCGTCTGCCTCATCATTGGCGAGAATGCGGGTGTTGTAATCTAATGCGGTCACAACATTGTCGGCATCGCGCTCGGATGTGATTGCACTCCCTGCTAAGCCCAGAATTTCCGGCGCTGGAGGGCGGTTAACATAGACATTGCCCTGTACTTTAGCGCTATCACGCAGCCAGGCACCATCGATATAGTGCCAGCTGGGGCGGCTATATTTTTCACGTTCGCTGTCATTGAATCCGCGCGCAATGTCTGGCCAATAGGCGGCTTGCCCCAACAGCCAGCTGAGTTGACGCTCGGGAGGCGCGTCGACAAGCTCGGATGGCATTTTATCGATAAAGTCTTGCTGATAGCGCGGATGCTGTTGCAGTAGAGTGAGTAGTTCGCGCTGTGTGTCAAAGTTTAAGTACCGCAGTGCGACGCTTGCTGAGAGCCTGTGCCCGGTTTCATCCCAAGCCGCCGCAGGGCTGGGAAGTAGCATTTGCATAACGCCTAAACAAAGTGCCAATGCACGTAAAGAAGCACCGTGTTTGGTAATGAAAGACCGGGCGCAAATCAATGGCTGAGTCTTGGGGAAAAAGTGAGCGAGGATGGGGCGGGTCATGCGAATGTTCTCTGGGTTAGTTAGACTTCAAGCCACTCGGCGCGCACATCATGCGCCTCAAGTAGACTCTGAGGTGTGCCTTCGTAAACAATTTTACCATGGCCCATCACGTAAAGGCGGCTAGAAATCTTGAGCGCAATCGATAGTTTTTGTTCTACGAGTAAAATAGAGACGCCTCGACTTGCAATCTCCTGCAGGAGTACGCCTATCTGTTCAACTACCTTAGGGGCGAGGCCCTCGGTAGGCTCATCGATCATTATCAACTCAGGATCGCCCATCAGCGTGCGGCACATACACAGCATCTGCTGCTCTCCGCCACTTAGCACCCCGCCGGGCACATCAGCGCGTTCGGCAAGATTCGGAAACATGTTAAACATTTCATCGATAGTCCAGCGCCCGCTTTCGCCCTTACCCTTGAGACCAAGAGTGAGATTTTGGCGTACAGTGAGCGTTGGGAATATATCGCGGCTCTCTGGGACATAACCCAGTCCCCGATGGGCGATTTCAAAACTCTTTAACCCGGCGATTTCCTCGTCCTTAAACAGAATAGACCCCCGAGGTTCCACCTCGCCCATGATGGTCTTAACAGTGGTTGAGCGTCCAACGCCGTTGCGGCCGAGTAAGCTAACAATTTCACCCGCTTCGACATGGAAATTGACGCCCTGTAAAATGTGACTTTTGTCGTAGTAAGCGTGCAGATCAGTCACCTTAAGCATCGCAGGGTACCTCCCCTAAATAAGCTTCTTGCACCCGCTTATTGCCGCGAATATTTTCGGGTGTGTCGGTTGCGATAATTTCGCCGTAAACCAAGACACTTATTCGATCTGCAATATCGAAAACTATGTTCATGTCATGTTCGACCATGATGAGCGTTTTGCCTTCGGTGATTCGTCGAATCAGCGCGACCGCATTTTCGGCTTCGCTATTGCTCATGCCTGCGACGGGTTCGTCGAGCATAATCAATTCGGCTCCGCTTGCGATAGCAACCCCAAGCTCAAGCGCACGCTGCTGGGCGTAGGCGAGCTCGCCACTCGGTAACTGGGCTTTGTCGCTCAGGCCGATCTGTTCGAGAATGCCGAACGCTTTCTCGTTAAGCTTTTTTTGACGTCCTACCATTTGCCAAAAAGAATATCGATAGCCTTCGGACCAGAGTAGTGCGCAGCGAATGTTTTCGAAGACGCTCATGCGCGGGAAAATGTTAGTAACCTGAAAGCTTCTGGCTATTCCGCGACGCGCGATTTCATAGGGAGGAAGATTGTGAATAGACTTTCCTTGAAAGCCGATTGCACCAGAGCTTACGTTGTAGCGTCCGGAGATGAGGTGGAAAAGAGTCGATTTCCCCGCACCATTGGGGCCTATTATCGCGTGTTTCTCGCCAGCCTCGATGTCGAGTGAAACGTTATTGATTATGCGAGTCGAACCGAAGCTCTTGCAGACAGCATCGAGAGTCAGAAGGCTCATTGCGCGTCTCCACCATTATCTGATCTCACGGTATTGGCGAGCACCCAAGCGGCGTCGAGACGAGGGCCTGAGAGTTTTACGCCAAGAGCACCGATGCCTGCGAGAGTCAGCAAAATCCCCCAACTAAGCATTGATTCGGTGCCGAGACTCAAGCCGAAGAAAGAGAGGGTGTCATCGCCTTTGTGGCTGAGTTCGACGAGTCCAACAAATCCTGCTAAAAAAAGCGACGCAGGAATCGCTGTAATTAAATAGGGTAGTATGAGGGTTCCTAGTCGGCGGTTCTGCCATGCGGTCTGATGCATCATTA
>Ga0213868_10001699_pt1 | contig 21273 bp, 24 predicted proteins | sample PICome_9_FD_160087 | JGI IMG/M metagenome (GOLD analysis project Ga0213868, IMG submission 160087) | Coastal seawater microbial communities near Pivers Island, North Carolina, United States - PICO127 | ecosystem: Environmental > Aquatic > Marine > Coastal | place: USA: North Carolina...
TCGATGGCCGCTTGGGTCATAAAAATAGATCGACCGGATGAATCCATGATCGACGGGCCCGAGGACCTCAATGTTGTGGGCATCGAGGTTCTTATGGGCGATGTCGAGCGCTTCGACCGATTCCACTTCGAGCGCAAGATGTTGCGCCCAGTCAGGGTTTGATTCCTGATCGATGGTGGTTTCGTCGACCAGATCGAAGAACGCGACCCAACTGCCGTCGGCCATCTCGAAGAACAGATGGCAATGGGGCGCGAACTCTTGTGTCGATGGCACCCGATCTTGGGTGATCACATGAGCGAGTTTCATGCCCAATACATCGCGATAAAACTGCATGGTCTCACCAGCGTCTCGACACCGATAGGCCACATGGTTGAGCTTCTGTACGTCCACCAGACCAGCGTAGGCCACCAGCGCGTTTCGTGCCCGGGCCGCCCTTGGTCAGAAACAGCGCGACAAAACCGCCGGCCCATGCCTCTGCCTATGGCCCGACCTCTTGGGGCGTCGATTCCCCATCGTGGTTTCTCAGCGCAGTTCAGAGAACTGCACGGCAATCGCATGCTGCTAGCTTCGGCACATGACGTCTTCTTCAACCGCCGACATCGAGTTCTTCTTCGACCCGATTTGTCCGTTTGCCTGGGTCACGTCGCGGTGGGTCGAAAAGGTCGTCGCCCAGTCTGGCTACAGCGTTGACTGGCGCTTCATCAGCCTTCGTATCCTGAACAAGGAAAAGGACTACGACACCGAATTTCCAGCTGGTTACGAACACGGACACACTGCTGGACTTCGCATGTTGCGGGTCGCTGCTGCTGTCCGCGATGAACTCGGAAGCGAACCGCTCGGAGCCCTCTACACCGCGTTTGGCGACAGCTACTTCAGCGTCGATCAGGCCGACGGTAAGGCAGCTCGAGCTGCCCTTGGATCAATCGAAGCTGCCACCGCTTGCCTCGCCACGGCCGGGCTGGACACGAAGTACGCCGCAGCGGCCGACGATACCTCGTGGGATCAACTGATCGAGGAAGAAACCGAGCTCGCATTGTCCCGCACCGGGCGCGATGTTGGGACCCCGATCATCACCTTCCAGCCGCCAGACGGGCTGTCGTTCTTCGGACCCGTGATCAGCCGCGTGCCCGCCGACGAAGACGCACTTCCGCTCTGGGAAGCAGTCACTACGTTGGCCCGTTTCCCCGGCTTCGCAGAGATGAAACGCAGCATGCGCGAAGCGCCACAACTTAATGTGCTCGGCGGCGTCAGCGAATCGCCAAAGATGGAAGATTGGAAGGGCGGCCACCGGGCTGGGCACCTTCCAAACGAGTGACCACTACTTTTCCCTCGACACGGCTCTTCGCCGGGTTTCACTGGCTTCCCGTAGCCCTCCCCAGGACTCGGCGAATCATTCAGCTGCTGTGTGGTTTGGCGCTCTTCGCAACTGCGCTGTCGTTTACCGTCGAACCACGGTTGGGGGCAAGCCCGTGGACGGTGTTTCACGAGGGTGCCAGCGATACGACCGGTCTCACGTTTGGCACCACCGTGTCACTGACTGGGGTCCTCCTGCTGGCCGCGTTGTGGCGGCTGAAAGAACCTGTTGGGCTTGGCACCGTGCTGAACGTAGCGATCATCGGGCCGATCGCCGATCTGGCATTATGGGCGATTCCTGATCTCGAAAACATGCCCGTTCGCGTGCTTATGCTGGCGGCCGCTCCGGTATTGCTCGGACTCGGAAGCGGCCTGTACCTGGGTGCGAGCGTCGGGCCCGGACCGCGCGACGGCATCATGACCGCCCTCAATCGAAGAGGCGTCGAGACCTGGGTAGCGCGCACTGCTATCGAACTCACGGCACTCGCCGTTGGTTTCTTGCTAGGCGGCGTGGCTGGTCTGGGAACAATTTGGATGGCCATTGCTGTCGGACCATGTGTGCAGTTCTTCCTCCCGTCGTTCAGAATTGAAGCGAATGACTCCTGAACCAGCAGACCTGTCGGTCCTGACCTCGACCTGGCCGGGCTCCAGCGTGCTTGCCATCGCTGATGAAACGTCGGCGATTGGTAGCACCGGCGACCTTGACTGGGTCACGCGTATTGCGTCGATTTCAAAACTGTTCACCTCCTATGCGTGCCTCGTCGCACTCGAGGAAGGCACGATCTCGCTCGACGACCCTGCCGGACCTCACGGTTCCACGGTCCGCCATCTGATGGCGCATGCCTCGGGGTTGGGTTTCGAGACTGATGCCAGCAGCACGTTCTCACCCGGCACGCGACGTATCTACTCGAACGTAGGCATGGAGCAGCTCGCCGCCCATCTTGAGGCCGCTGCGGGTATGTCGTTTACTGACTATCTCGTCGAAGCGGTCATCGAGCCGCTGGGCCTGATCGGCTTCGAGGCGTCGGGTTCGCCCGCACACGGCATGCGAGCCTCGGTGAACCACTTGCTCGTCTTTGGGCGTGAACTGCTCCGGCCCACGCTGATTGCGCCCGAGACACTCGCTCAGGCCACGTCTCCCGTGTTCCCCGAACTCCGGGGTGCACTTCCTGGATTTGGCTCAGCTGACCCGAACCTCTGGGGCCTCGGCTTCGAGATCCGGGGTAACAAGAAGCCACACTGGACCGGCATCCTCCACGACCCCACAACGTTCGGCCACTTCGGCGGTTCAGGGTCCTTCCTGTGGGTCGATCCCTCCCGCCGACTCATCGGAGCGTCGGTGTCAACCGAGGTGTTTGGACAGTGGGCCGTCGACGGCTGGGCACCCGTCAACACGGTCCTCATAGAACGTTACGGATAACCCGCTGGTGGGACTGTTAGTCGTCCGCATCGAGGACGTCGATCTGGATGCTTGCAGTGACTGGTTGTGGCAATTGGGTGCAACCGCTATCGAAGAACGGCCCGACGGCGACCGGCTTGCCCTCTTCGTCGGGTTCCCCGACGATGGCCTGGCATTGGCCGCCCGTTCGATTCTCAATGAACGTTGGCCATGCCGGTTCGAGAGCACCGGCGACGAGTCAGCGTGGCGCGACGAATGGATGAAGTGGATCGAGCCGATTCATGTGGCTGGTTTCGTGGTCCATGCCCCGTGGCATGACCCGGCGCGGTGGGCCGAAGGCCCCGACGACGCTGCGGAACTCTCGATCGATCCCGGTCGAGCGTTCGGGTCAGGGCATCATCCCACGACTCGGCTCACCTTGGCTGCGATGCGGTCAATTGTTGTACCCGGTGCGAACCTGCTCGATGTGGGCTGTGGCACTGGCATTCTGTCGATCGCTGCTGCCCGGCTCGGAGCCAGGCCCGTCGTTGGGATCGACCTGGACTACGACATCATCGAGGTCGCTGCGGCGAACGTCGAGGCTAATGGTGTCGCCGGCCACGTGGCACTTCTGACTGACCCTGTAGAAGATCTTGGTGACCGATTCGACATCGTCGTCGCCAACATTGTGATCGGCGACCTGACCCCGCTCATGCCAGCGATCGTGGACCTGGCCGATCAGGCGGTCATCATCAGTGGCTTCCTCGATGACCAACTCGAGAAGCTCCTGACTCAGGTCGATATCACCGTCACCACCCGCACCACCCTCGACGGCTGGGGCTGCGCCGTCCTCACCCCCACCAACTAACGAATCGGTGCCAGGCACCTGTGCGTTATCGCGTTAGGTGATCTTGGCTTGTTCGGCGGCACAGATCTCGTGCCATTCACAGCCTTCGACATGATCGTTGACCAAACCCATGGCTTGCATGAACGCGTAGGCAGTTGTTGGGCCGAAGAACTTCCACCCACGTTTCTTCAGATCCTTACTGAGTGCCGCAGACGTCTTCGTCTGATTGGGCACGAGCAGGCTGGGTTCCTTCAGATCCGGCTCACGTTCAGTTGGACGCCATTCCCAGATGTAGTTCCTCACTGAGCCACACTCCTCGATCATCTCCAAAGCACGGGCAGCGTTATTGATCGTTGCCTCGATCTTTCCTCGATGGCGGATGATCCCTGCGTCCTGCAACAGACGTTCGACATCGGCCTCGGTGTACTCGGCAACGGCATCGATATCGAAGTTGGCAAACGCCGCTCGGAAGTTTTCTCGTTTGCGCAGAATCGTGATCCACGAAAGGCCCGATTGGAATCCTTCTAAACAGATTTTCTCGAACAGTCGGTCGTCGGCCAGTGTGGGCGGCCCCACTCTTCGTCGTGGTAGATCGTGTAGTCCGGGAGATCTCCTGGCCACCAACAACGCAGCCTGCCGTCGGTCCCATGGTTAAGCAATTCGCCCATGTCCTCACCCTAGGGGACCACCTCTTTTGACGGTCCCGAATCTCTAGTCATGCAGCTATTCTTTCCCGATGGATGAGATCCGCTACGGCGTCATCGGAACTGGCATGATGGGCATTGAGCACATCGAGAACATTGCCGAAGTGGACGGAGCCAGAGTCACGGCCGTATCGGATCCCGACCCTGTCTCCCTCGCAAACGGCGCAAACAACGTCGGCCAGGGTGTGGCGACCTTTGCCGACCATCGGGATCTGCTCGAAGCCGACGTGTGTGACGCTGTAGTACTGGTGTCGCCCAACTACACACACCACGCGGTGCTTGGTGATCTGCTGGCATCGGACCTGCACGTGCTCACGGAGAAACCCATGTGCATCTCGACGGAAGAATGCCTCGACGTGGTCGCCGCAGCCCAGGCTCGTACCGCACTCACATGGGTCGGCCTTGAGTACCGCTACATGCCTCCGGTGAGCCGACTCATCGACGAAGTCAAGAGCGGTGCCGTAGGTAACGTCCATATGGTCAGCATCCGTGAACATCGCTTCCCGTTCCTGCACAAGGTCGGTGAGTGGAACCGTTTCACTCGCAACACCGGCGGAACGTTGGTCGAGAAGTGCTGTCACTACTTCGACCTGATGAACCTGATCATTGGCCAACGGCCGGTCTCCGTTATGGCGTCGGGTGGCCAGAACGTGAATCATCTCGACGAGTACTACGACGGTGAACGAAGCGACATTTTAGACAATGCGTACGTGATCGTCGAGTACCCAAACAATGTGCGGGCCATGCTCGACCTGTGCATGTTCGCCGAAGCGACCCGCAACCAGGAAGAACTGTCTGTTGTTGGTGATACAGGCAAACTCGAGGCCATGATCCCACAGAATGTGCTCCGGGTTGGCCGCCGAGGTGAACACTTCATCGGCGATGTCATCGAAGAACCGATCAGCAACGACAGCATCAAGTTCGCGGGATTTCACCACGGTTCGAGCTATCTCGAACATGTCGATTTCATCGACGCGATCCGCAATAACACCCCACCCAAGGTGAACGTGATCGACGGCCTGTGGAGTGTTGCTATCGGCGAGGCAGCGCATCGCTCGATCAACGAACATCGCCCAGTAGCCCTCGCCGAAATCCTGCCACCCGAGTTCCTCTAGACACGCGGCCTGACCATCGGGGACCGCTTGATAGGCAGATAGATCTGCGATCCCTTCTCACCGCACTCCTGGCTGCGGTCCAACCCAAAGAGTGCCAACACGTTCGCTCGATCGACCCGGCTGGCGTCGATGCCGGTAGACGCCCTCATCATGACCCTCCGTCACGCGGGGTCTGACCCTCCATGACGTGGGGGGTTATGAGTGGTCGGGTGTCCTGCAGTAGCGTATTTTGGTGCTGGCACTGCTCCACGTCCGATGAACACTCCGACCGCCACCAAGCAGCGCAAGGGAGCATTTCCCATCTGGGTGGTTATTGCCGTTGGCGGCGTGCTGACGTCGGTGTCGCTCGGCATTCGGTCCACGTTCGGGGTGTTCCTGGACCCAGTGGTCGAGGGTGTGCTCGATGGGGTGCAGGGCCCCTGGGGCATCGCCATTGCGGTGCAGAGCATCATGTGGGGCATCAGCCAGCCGATCGCCGGTGCCATCTCCGATCGATATGGCGGCGCAGTCACGTTTGCCGGCGGAACAATTCTGTACGCGATCGCACTCCTGCTGATGTCCACAGCGCAGAGCGCCTTCATGATCATCCTCGCTGGTGGTTTCTTGACCGGTATTGCCGTAGGCGCGGCCAGCTTCGCTGTCGTGTTATCGGCAGTTGGACGCATGGTCAGTCCGGCTCGACGTTCGATGGCACTTGGCATTGTGAGCGCTGCGGGGTCCATGGGCCAGTTCGTGCTGGTGCCGCTCGCCCGAATCATGATCGACCGTTGGTCATGGCAAGACACCTTCGTTGTGTTCGCCGTGGTCGCCGCAGCGACGATTTTGCTCACGCCTTCATTACGTGGAAGCGCCCGCCGGTTCTTCCCCGAGCCTGCGGCCACCGCCAACGACCGCACGCTTCGTGATGAATTGCGTCGAGCCGCTCGGGCTCGGCCCTATCTGCTGCTGAACGCAGCCTTTTTCGTGTGTGGATTCCATGTCACGTTCATCGGCGCCTACCTGCCCAAGTATGGCGAGGACCTTGGCCACAAGGGAACAGCGACCACCGCTCTGGCCCTGATCGGCCTGTTCAATGTGTTCGGTTCACTGGCTGCCGGCGCGCTGGGCGGCCGGTATTCCAAGACGAAGTTACTCGGCGGCATCTATGCAGCTCGAGCAGTGGTCATAGCGGCCTACGTGTTGCTGCCAGCCAGCCCCACCTACACGCTGCTCTTTGGTGCTGCGATTGGCCTGTTGTGGCTCTCTACCGTGCCGCTGACATCGGGCATGGTCACCGAACAGTTCGGCACCACCCACTCAGGTGCGTTGTTCGGCATCGTGTTCTTCTCCCACCAACTTGGCGCATTTGCAGGCGCCCTCGGAGGCAGCTGGGCCCACGATCGTTACGGCAGTTACGACCTGGTGTGGTGGATCGCAGTTGCACTCGGTGTCGCCGCCCTGCTCATCCACCTCTCGATCGAAGAAGGTCCGATTCAGGACCCTCCAACAGCTCCGGCTCGTAGAGGCGGCCTGCTGCCTGCTGGCGGCATGGCCAGTGTCATGCTGGTCGTGGGCATCGGTGCAGCACTCCTGCCGGCGTTGTCCGCCCCCGACGGGTTCGATGGCGTGCTCAGCTGGTGTTTCTCGGTGATCGAGCAATAGCGCTTCAGCCGACACGCACCCAACCGGTGATTCATGAGCTCTGGCTCGGACCCGACATACGCCAAGCCATGTAGCGCTGTCGCCGTGAGCGCAGCTAGGTCACCGATTGAAACGACTTTCGAAACCCATACGCATTGCTGGTACGAAGAACTGTTCGGTGTAGTCGTATACCGCTGCCAGCATGCGATCGACCATGTCCGCATCGACATGGCGATTGTCGACCTGACCCCGCAGATAGATGGCGTTCTCGCTACCGACCACAAAATGTATTGGGTGCATCGAGGCATTTCGAGTCAATAAATGGGCGAACAGTGCTTCACGATTCTCGTCGGGTTCAGGCATGAAATAACTCTCGACGACCAGCGTGCGCTGACCGAGGGTGTATTCAGCGCTGAAGTGTTGTTTCGCGTCGCCGGCGATGCGCACGTACCAAAACGGCTGATCGATCTCGCCTCGTTCTACTGCGGCGACGGCGTCGATCTCGTCGTTGGCCAGTCTTAGGGTGGCGTCGATCAGCGCTTCAAGCCGGTCGAATTCGTTGGCAGTAAGAAGTGCAGACACGTCAGCAATTCACGGGTTGGCGCACGGCGAGTTGTGAGTACAGATCACGCAAGTGCAGCGCGGTCGTTGACCATCGGTAGCTTTGCGCCCGTTCAAACGAGGCCATCGCCAACTCTGCAGCGAGCATAGGGTGGCTGAAGATCTGATCCATGTAGGTCGCAAACACGGCAGGGTCACGGCCTGCGACCAGGAAGCCGGTCTTGCCGTGGTCTACGAGTGTGCGCAGTCCTCCGACCGACGACGCCACCACAGGGGTGCCGCAGGCTGCTGCTTCGAGCGCCACCAGGCCAAACGACTCGCTTCGACTAGGCACGATGCAGATGTCGGCAGCGCGATACCAACTTGACAACAGGTGATGAGGAACGGGCTTTTCGAAACGAACCCGGTCTTCGAGTCCGTAGGCGGCAATGGCCTGTTTCACCCGCGCCAGTTCTTGGTCACCTTCGCGCCCACTCGGCCCACCAACAATCACCAACTGGGCATCCTTGTTATTCATCCGCCCGAATGCCTCGGCGGCCACCGCGACGCCCTTGAGCGGCTGGATACGTCCGACGAACAGCACGGTTGGCCGATCTTCGATGCCAACAGCTTCGCGGGCAGCGAACTGGGCCCCAGGCGAGAAAATGGCATGTTCGACTCCAGGCACCACATAACTGATGCGCTCGGCCGGGGTGCCGTACAGACGCTCAAGCCAGTGGGCTTCGGCGACACAACTGGCCGTGACGGCATCGCTACAGGCAATCACCTGTGCTTCGGCTTGGGCCCGACGTTCTGGCTCGTGGTCACCTGTCTCGGCCTTGACTCGGGCAAGCGTGTGGAACGTGGTCACCAGCGGAACGTCAAGGCGATGTTTGATCCGATGTCCAGCGACACCAGACAGCCAGTAATTGGCGTGTAATACGTCGACGCCACCCTGGTCGACGATGTCGGCTTCGACCTTGTCGGCGAACTCATCGACAATGTCGTAGAGCTGCTCCTTCTCAAGGTCATAGGGCCCGGCAGGAATGTGCACCACCCGAACACCAGGTTCGAGGAGCACCTCGGCCGGCAGGTCGGGGTGCCATGCACGCACATACACATGAACCATGGCGCCAGTGTGGGCGAGGTGGCCAACGAGCTCGCGGATGTAGACGTTCATGCCACCGCTGTCCCCCGATCCGGGCTGAGCAAGCGGCGAGGTGTGTAACGACAGCAGCGCAATTCTCGCTGGTGCGTTTGGTGCCCCCAAGGTCACAAGCCAACGGTATCTGGCCGAGCGCTCTGTCTGGTCAATCGAACGAGCTCATTCCAACGTCAGGTGGCCGAATTAGGATCTGAGTCAGGCCGAACCCATGCATGCAGTTGCGAGTGTTCGGTTCAGCCGCCGGAGACGGGAGGCAGGATCGCAACCTCGTCGTTGGCTTCGATCGCCGTGTCCATCTCTGCAGGTTCGCCGTTGACCCACACTTTGCATGTGGGGATCAAGGCTGCGAAATGGTCGCCAAACTTGTCGCAGGCAGCAGTAACCACTTCGCCGACCGATGCGCCGTCGATGGTGATGGAACGTTCGCCTGATGCGGCCTCACGAACCGAGGCGAAGAGTCGCAGAGTGGCCATAGGGCCGATGGTAGTGGCAGGTCCCGCACTTGATGCCAGCCAATTGCTGGACCGACCGCCTAGGCGCCGAATCGCACACGGACGGCCGCTGCCAGTAGGTTTGACTCCTGTGGGAAGCGCAACCGTGCAATGACAGAGATCCTGATGGTCCGCCATGGCCAGTCCGAATGGAATGCCCAAGGTCGGTGGCAAGGTCAGGCCAACCCACCGCTGAGCCCACTCGGTCTCGAACAGGCCGAGGCTGGTGGCTCCTATTTGACCAAGCTCCATGACGAGATCGCCTTCGATGGGATGGGGTCATCCACCCTTGACCGGGCGGCCACGACTGGCGATGTGATCGCAAAACATCTCGGCTTCGACACACCGTTTCGTACACCGAACATGGCTGAGCGCGATGCTGGTGAGTGGAGCGGTATGACCCGCGACGAAATCGAGTTGGCCTATCCCGGCTATCTCAAAGCCCGCAAGTTTCCACCCGGCTACGAGAACGACGAAGCACTTCTCCCCCGCATCCGCAAGGGTCTGCGTGAAGTCGTCGACAACGTTGCTGGCAACCGAATCATCGTGACAGCACACGGCGGCATCATCTATTGCATCGAAGCAAGCGTCGGACTGCCATTCCGCCATATGCCAAACCTGGGTGCACGCTGGTTCGACTTCGACAAGGACGGCAACTTCATCATGGGTGACCGCGTCGAGCTACTAGTGAACTTCTCGGGCGAAACAACCACACCTGGTCAGATCTAGTTCGCACCAGAGGCAAAATATGCCAGACCTGCGACGTTTCCCCCAACTGGCAGGCACATCGACCCTGATTTCCGCTCTGGAGCCCCGAACGTGAGCGAATTTGGTGGTTCAGCGCGGTTGTTTGGTGCTGGCGCAACGAGCCAGCATGGGCCGGCCTCCGAGCTCGCCAGCCGACTGGGCAGAATCGCAGGTTTGGCACATTTTGGCCGAGTCCCGGGCCAAACATTTCAACACCAAATCGGTGTCATTCAGCTCATTCTGAACGGTGTTCAACCAGTCGCCATCAGGGCGAGTAGCCAGGTCGATGCCAACGTTTGAGCGCTCGACAACCGCTGATTCTTCGGTCGTGGGCTCGTTGGCATTAGGCTCGATTTCATTCACCTAGAGACCTTATCTAGGCAATGTGTCACTAAACCGGACCAGACAGCCCGAACTGCCCGCTACCATCACCTCGCCTCCGTGGCGCAGTCTGGTTAGCGCAGTGGACTTTTAATCCATTGGTCGTGGGTTCGAATCCCACCGGGGGTACAAAAGTGTTGTGGGTCACACAACGGTTCACGTCCGACGAGAGTTCGACGTCGCCATGTCACCCACCCACAGATACTGGGCCGCACGCACCGCGACCGTCGGCATGCGCACCCGGAAGATGCGAACTGCACTGTCGGCGCTGGGAATCATGATTGGCATCGCAGATCACTGAACGGCTGCAGGTCTTGGGCCATGTCATTCGCCTGCTGACCAGCAAGGAAGGCCACCCTGGGACGGCGACACCGGCGAGCTTCGCGAACACGTCAGGCGCTAGCTCTGCGCACTGCCTCGCGTCGCCAAGGTCTACGGCATCAAGCTCGACGAGAACAAAGCACCGCTCGAGGCGAGCCACCGTTGGTTTTTCACGATGGCAGGTGGCGTGCCTCAGAGCCGGCCCCGCGGCGTTGCTGGAGGTCTCAGCGTAGAGACGCCCACCAGCCCGACCCAACGATCAGCCTGGGACGTGGCTTGTGGCTGCGGCGACAACAGAAGGGTCATAGAAGCCCAATCCTCCGTCGGCGTGGTCCATCGCAAACCCAAGGCGACTACGAACTGCGTCGGGTAGAGCGAAGGCATCGGCGGCCGGCATCGAGAGGTGTTGGTTCTCTTCTTGTCGGAGCCAACCCAAGGTGTAGGTCAGCAGGAAAGTGCTGGGTTCCTCCGTTGTCGGCAGTGAAATCCGAGATCGCCCACATGGTCGCCAGAATCAAACGATAGCTAGTCGGCCCTGATCGTGTGGCACAACCCCTGACCACGAGCAGTGACTTCGCCAGGGAGCAGGAAAGCGTTGAGCAACCCCATCCCGATCAGCTGCCGCATGCAGTGCAACGCGTAAACTCGGGCTATGCACGTAACTCGCACCGACGAGCAGTGGAAACTGCTCAACGAAGCAGATCCGGATGTTCCTATTGTGATGCTAAATCTGATCAGGTTCCGCGAGACCGCCCTCCATGGCCACGGTTGCGACGGCATGAGCGGCAAAGAGGCCTACGCCGAGTACGGGCGACGACTACGAGCGTTGGCTGCTCACTTTCCCGGCCGCCCATTCTGGGTTGGTGATGCGGCACGGACCTACATCGGACCTGACGACGAGACGTGGGACTTGGTGCTGTGCGTCGGTTATGAATCGGTCTCGATCTTCCGCGACATGCTTGCATCTGAGCCATATCAGCAGGCGGCCCAGGCCCGAACCGCGGCAGTGGCCGACTCGCGTCTTGTCTTGATGCACGAGACAGCCAACGTGGGCGATGCCATGAAACAGTGGGCGGCCAGGCCTGCAGAAGCGGACAGAGCCCAGGATCCGATCGTGATGCTGAACCTCATCCGTTACCAAGACACGGCGCTCGCTGGTCACACCTGCGACGGCATGACCGGTGAAGCGGCCTATGCGGAATACATCCGCCGTCTCCAGGCCATGAGCAGCCACGACTTCCCCGGCAACATCATCTGGGATGGCGAGGGCCAAACCACCATCATTGGGCCCGCCGATGAAAGCTGGGATCGGATCTTGTTGATCGCCTACCCATCGACCGCCGACTTCCGTCGGATGGCCAACTCCGATATCTATGCGACCGCTGGCCCCGCTCGGACCGCTGCGGTGCTCGACTCCCGCCTCATCCTCACCCACCAGAAGTTCCCGTGCTAGCCCGTCCTCACGCTCCTGCGCGAACTCGCCACCAGCATTCTCTTCCAGACTCGCGGACTCCACCTCGACTTGGCGATCTCCAACGACGAGCAGCGCGTCACCCACAAGAAGGCGCAATTCATGAGTGACCAACTGACCTATCACCTCCGATTCTCCCCCGAGGAGTTCGATGCCCAGTACAACCTGCGGGCGGCGCGTCCTGACTATGAGCAGACGGTGATACCCGGCTGGGTTGCGGATAGCGCCGCGGCCCGGGCAACACTGGATTGCACCCTCGATGAGCGATATGGAACCGGTGAGAAGCAGAAGCTCGACGTTTTCAGGTGCGGCGATGCCAGTGCCCCCACACTCATCTACGTCCACGGTGGCTATTGGCAGAGGGGCGACAAGTCGGTCTACAGCTTCTTGGCACCACCTTTCGTGGCGAACGGCGTGAACATCGTGGTGATTGGTTACGACCTTTGCCCTACCGTGACGATCACTGAAATTTCACAGCAGGCCCGTGAAGCCGTCGCCTATGTCTGGCATCACGCAGACGATCTGGGCGTGAACGGTGATCGACTGACCGTTATGGGTCACTCTGCCGGCGGGCACATCACCCAGATGATGATGGCTACCGATTGGCCAGCGTTCGACGCTGCGCTGCCAGTGGATCTGGTCAAGTCGGGTATTCCTGTGTCGCCGCTCAGCTACTTGGAACCGGTCCGGCTCACCCAAGACCTGAACGGAGGCATCCGCATGGACGCCGCCGAAGCCGATGCCGAGAGCCCAATGACGAACCATCCGCCGGTAACGAATGCTCCGCAACTCGTGGTTGTGGGCGGCACCGAAACCGACGAGTTCCACCGGCAGGCCCAGATGTACGTCCACAAGTTCGCGTCCGACACCCGAGTCGTTGATCTTTATGTGGTCCCAGAAGTCGACCACTTCGACGAACTGAACGTGCTCGTCGACCCAACTAGTCCCTTCTTCGCAAAGACGTGTGTAATGCTTGGGCTCTAGCGACACAGGACATGGCCCGCGACCTCTGGCTATGCCATTCTTGCTCTTGGACGGACAACTCGGTCGAGGTGTCGTGCGCGGTCGGCGCTTGTCGGATCTGCCGCTAGCTGGTTGGCCACGAGGCCAGGATGCGGGCCTCGGGTGGCGGGACCGGGCGGTTGGCCAACATGGCCAGATCGTTGGCCAAGATGCGGCGGGTGTCGGCCGGCTCGATGATCTCATCGATCCGCATTGTGCCAGCCGCCTCATATGGCGAGGTCGCGTTGGATACCTCGGCGACCAAGGCCAGGCGCTCGGCCTCCCTGGCCTCCGGGTCGTCGATGCGGTCGAGCTTGGAACCATATGCCACGTTGACGCCAACCTCGGGATCCATGAACCCGATCTCGGCCCCCGGCCAGGCGTACAGACCGTTGCTGACCATGCCGGCGCCGTTCATGGCCTGCCAGGCCAAACCGAAGGCCTTGCGAATGCAGACGGTCAGCGTCGGGGTGGATGCCAATTGCAGGGCCTGCATCATACGCATGCCCCAGTGGAGCATGCGGTCGTGTTCCACCTGCTTGCCCACCATGAAGCCGGGCACGTCGACCAGCCACACGATCGGCAGGTTGAACGAATCGCAAACTGTGCAGAGTCGCACGATCTTCTGGCAGGCTTCGGGGTCGAGCACTCCGGCCTTGAACATCGGGTTGTTGGCAATGAAGCCAACGGGCCAGCCGTCGATGCGGGCTAGCCCGCTGGTAACGGACTGGGCGAACTGGGGCTGGAGCTCGAACACCGATCCGGGGTCACAGATGCGAGCGACGACCTGACGCATGTCGTAAGCCCGGGTTCGGCTGGCCGGGACCATGGCGGGGAGCTCCGGATCGGACTCGATCGGGCCGGTCGGCTCGGTCCGTGGTGCAGCTTCGCCGATGTTGCTCGGCAGATAGGACAACCAACGTCTGATGGCTGCGTAGGCTTCGTCGTCGGTTTCGACCCCGAGATCGATCTGCCCGGTGAGTCGGGCGTGCACGTCGACCCCACCGACCTCTTCGAAGGTGATGACCTCACCGGTTGCCACTTCGAATACCTTCGGCGAGGTGACGGCCAGAGTCGATCCCCGTGTCATGACCACGAAATCGGACAGGGCCGACAGGAACGACGAGCCACCAAACGACTGGCCGACGATGGCGGTGGCCATCGGGATCTGGTGACGGCGTCTGGCCATGAGGAACAGCTCGCCCAATTCGGATATCCCCTCGGAGCCGACCAGGTCAGGGATGCGTCCGCCACCGGTCTGGCCGAAGTGGACCATGGGAATGCCCATGGCTATGGCTCGCTCGTAGATCCGGTGTTCCTTGCGACCACCGACGATCGAGCTGGAGCCCCGCTTGACCGTAATGTCGTCACCGAAGATGGCTATCGGCCGGCCATCGACTGTGCCATGGCCACCGATCTTGCCGTCGCCAGGAGTGGTGGCCCGGTCGTCCTCTCGCATGGAGCGGGCGAAGGTACCGATTTCGGTGAACGATCCGGAGTCGAGCAAGCCGTTGATGTGGTCCCGGATCGTTCGCTGCCCATCGGCGTGCAGCGCCGCCACCTTGTCTGCCCCGCCGAGGTCCCGCCGTATGCCCTCGGCCCGCTCGGATCGGTCGGCCCTGGCATGGGACTCGGCGGCGTCCGCCGTCTCTTCGGAGACAGAGGTTGGGGTGTCGGGATCCGGTGCAGTGTGGTCTCGCTGGCCGTCCATTGGTTGGGTAGCTGATCCCGGAGCCTGGCCGCCAGCGCCCTCATCCGTGACCTCGGCGAGTTCTACTCGCTCAGTCGATGTCGACGCACCGCCGGGGTGGACGACCTCGGCTGCGCCCACCTCTTGCGGGACGAGCTCAAGGAGCTTCTCGCCTTTCGCTACCGGCGCGGCTTCTTCAACCCGGATCAGGCTCACGACACCTGACTCGGGAGCGAGGATCGCGTGTTCCATCTTCATCGACTCGATGATGATCAGCTCTTGCCCCCGGCGCACCTCGTCACCTGTTGTGACGTTGAGCTGCCAGATGGTGCCTTGGAGAGGCGAAGTGATCGACATTGGTTTTGCCATGCGACATTCTCGCCGCTCATGCGTGACGGTACAAACCAACAGCAGATGAGCGAAACAAGGATGCAAATCGCCGCCACGGCGAGACAACGTCGATGCCAGGACATTCGGCGACTGTGTCCGGGCCGGGGCAACTATGAATCTCACCGAAGCCGTCGACTACGCCCAACACCACATCAACACAACGTCACAACACCAACCCTCACCGGCCCGGTTCCACGCGTCGTGACCACCGCGTTGGTGACCTGCTTGACCAACCCATCGTGCAAGGCAGACTTGCAGGCACCCGGAAATCGCAAGTTGTATCGCTCCGTTCAGCGAGCGATAGCAGGCGCGACACAGCGGCCGATGCTTGATGCTTTGGTGGCTGGGGTGCGTAGCGGAACCTGACCGGCTAGAACCTCGACGCTGTATCTCGGGTCGACGATGCGCTGAGCTCGGCCAGAGAGTTGTGAATCTCGCGTTGGGCGTAACGCGCTGCGGGGCCGAGTTCGAAGACTGCGTGGTCGGCGAGGCACTGTTCGAATCCGGCCTCGCCGAGGTTAGTTCGGAGCGTGCGTTCAACACGGCCAAGGTCCGGGACCAGCCCGGGTGTACTGGACTGGCGAATGTGCCGTGGATGAACGTGCCCGAAGCAGCCTCGGTGAACCTGATTGTCGTGAGGGAGACAGTGAAGTTGGAGTGAAGTGAAATATGGGTGTGGTTCACATGGCTGTCAGCCGGCCATGGTCAGACCACCGGACACACTCAGTACTTGGCCGGTGACGAAGGCTGCTTGGTCACTGGAGAAGAAAAGCACCGCACCTGCCAGATCATCGGGCTGGCCAATGCGCCCAATCGGGATGGAACGACGGAAGGCTTCTCGCAGTTTCTCGGGGTTCGCCGCTGCGTCGACAAAACCAGCGAGCAGAGCAGTGTCAGTCGGGCCCGGGCAGACGACATTGAACGTGATCCCGTGCCGCGAATGTTCTCGGGCGAGTGTCTTGGAGAACGCGATGAGGCCAGCCTTGCACGCGGCGTAGACCGCTTCACCCGACGAACCGACCCGGCCCGCATCCGAGGAGATGTTCACGACACGACCGACTCCTCGCTCGACCATGGCGGGGAGCACTGCGTGATGCATGTTGAGAGCACCAACCAGATTGATGTCGATGAGTTTCGACCAATCCTCAGGTGTCGTGTCAAGGAACGGGACGAACAGATCCCATCCCGCATTGTTGACCAGCACGTCGATCGGACCCAGCTCACTGACCACCTGATCGGCTGCAGCGTCGACCGAAGGACGTTCCGTGATGTCACAGGTAACGGCGAGCGCCTGAGCGCCGCTTGAGATCAGCGCATCGGCGACTTCTTGAGCCGGGCCCGCAGCCCGATCAAGGACAGCCACTCGGGCTCCCTCGGCAGCAAACTCGCGACACAAAGCGCCGCCAATACCACCGCCACCACCGGTTACCACAACGGTCTTACCGTCAAATCTTCCCACGAAAAGCTCCCTCAGTTTGATTCACAGATCTAGATGATGTTGTCCCATCTTGCCAAACCGAGTACTGCCACTTCCCGGGAGTCACCACGTCGAACGCCAAGGACATCGCCATTATCTTTAGCGTATGGGTCACAATCTGGCGGCAACGCCCGGTTTGGGCTAACCAATCTCTGGTTCTTTCGGTTGTCCCAATGCGCCAATACGTTGCACAAAACCGGAACAAAGGCAGCCGGTGGTCTCGCCAACTACCTGAAGGCCAGTTGGCAGAGTCTTGACGGTGTGGTCGGCGGGCTCGAAGCCGACGGGCTCGTTGTGAGTGGACCCGACCCGACCAATGAAGATCTCGACGATGCCGCTCCGGCCGGAACCGGTCGCTGAGATCTCAGGGGATCGCGTACGGTTCCTCGTCGGGAGTGTTGAGCGCAATATCGCGGTAGTGCGCTTGCCATTCGTTCGGCGGGTAACTCGCTGGATCTCGTGGGGCCAGGTATTTGACGATGTCGAAATGGTTGAGTCTTTTGCTGACGACTTCGTCGTCCAGGTGGGCGGTGCCGTTGATGTGGGACATGATTGACCGGCTGAGCAGAGCAAACAGCCACGGAGCCGACCCGATGCCGTCTAGGCCGACGCCAGGGAAGTAGAGATCAGGGGCGTCCAGGCTGCGGACGAGACCACCACAGCGCGCCGCAAGCGCGTCAAGGGTCGTGATGCTCGCGATCTCTCGGCATCGAAGTACGAGAGATCGACGCTGTACCCGGTGCCCCAGAGCAGGAAGTCGGCATCGAAGCGATGACCGTCAGACAGCGTGATCGTTCCGTTCGCGATTGATTGAACGGTCGCTTGGTGGCAGTCGATTGAATCGAAACCTGCCACCATGGCAGCCCGCCCGGGAATGAGTTGGTCGTGTTCCAAGTCAAATGGATGGGTGGGCATGATCTCTTCGACCCCGTACTTGGCGTAACGCGATCGCAGGTCGGTCTCGATCGCGGTGCTCTGCTCCGCCGTTGTAAGACCGCTGTTCTGCAGCTGAGCGAACCCTCGCACGCTGCCGGCGACGTATTTCGGCTTGCTCGTGGGCATGAACCAGCGCAGTCCTCGGTAAGCCCATGTGATGTTGCGAGCGCCATGCTCAAAACACAGGTCGAGGAGGTCGAACGCCGATGCGCCACCACCGACGACAAGCACATCGCGACCTACCAATTCTTGGGGTCCATGCAGAGCGCTCGAATGAAACTCACGCACCGTGCTCGACGTTCGCTCCAAGGCCGGGATCACCGGCGTGTTGTGTGCCCCGGTTGCAGCAATCAGGTGACGACTGTGCACGGTGCCCCGTGGCGTGTCGAGTTCCCACATAGTTCCCGCGTGACGGGCGCACTCGACGGGAGTATCTACCCAGATTCCATCGGCCAGGTCGAACTGCTCGACCCACGCCTCGATGTTCGCAAGAATGTGCGGCTGCCTGGTCCCGTCGATCGGCAAGTCACCCAGGGTCCAATCCAACGCGCTGATCTGGATGTCCTGCCATGCGGGAAGATCCCGCCATAACCCACCGATACGGTCTTGTCGCTCCAACACAATGGCTTCGAGTCCGGCTCGACGAGCTGCCGCGAGCGCCACCACGCCGGCAATGCCCCCGCCGACGATCGCGACGTCATACGTCTCACTCATGCCTTTTAACTTTGGCTCCTTGCCTTGAGGTCCGCGGGCCATCGCCGCCGATGAGACGACAAGACCCGGAGACCAGCAGCCTTCGCCACATTAGCCAATCATGGCTTCAGCCGCTGGATCAGCAAACCCTCCGCCAACACAGGAGAGCCCTCGGAGTATTTTGCGAACGCCCCCTCGTCGATGACTCCGGGTCAGCGCCCCTTGTACGTTGGATCGCGGCGCTCCAGGAATGCGGCGACGCTCTCCTGGTGATCCTCGGTGGCCAGCAGATCACCGAGCGCCGTCTTTAGGTGAGTCCGCAGCTCGTTTTCCCGGCCCGCCCGCTCTAGGCGCAACGCCTCTTTCGCTGCCTGTACGGCCAGCGGCGCATTGACCGTGATTCGACGGGCGAGCGCTCGGGCCGTTGCGAGCAGTTCATCGTCAGCCACAACCTGGGAGACAAGTCCGAGTTCCAGCGCCCGGTCGGCCTCGACCATGTCGCCGGTCAGAAGGATCTCGGCGGCGGCAGCCGGGCCGACGATCCGCGGGAGTAGCTCAAAACTGTCAGGGCCAGCAACGATCGCCCGCTTGACGAACATCTGAGAGAATCGGGCACTGGTCGAAGCGATACGGATATCGGCCAGCAGGGCTAGCTCCATGCCGTAACCCACGGCTGCGCCGTTAACGGCAGCAATGATCGGCGTAGTCGAGCGCAACATCGGCCCGCTCGGCAGCTCCAACTCACCGCTCGCGATACGGCGTGATAGTTCGGCCGCACCCTCACCGAGCAGTTCCTTGACATCATCGCCGGTGCAGAAGCCGCGACCGTTGCCGGTCCAGATGATGACTCGTACCGCTGGATCGGCATCGGCTTGTATCAGGTACTCGGACAGGAGGCGGTAGGCCTCGTAGTTGAGTGAGTTGAAACGCTCCGGCCGGTTGGTGGTGATCGTCGCGATCTGATCTTCGACCTCATACAGAATCTCGTTGCCCATCTACCCAGTCTGTCTCATAATCGACTCACGACCCATAATCACGGCCGGCCAGACTGCACCGCGCGCCTCTCGGTCAACGGCACCGATGGGCGGCACGGAACATCTTTGTTCTGAACCGGCAGTTCACCTGCCGCACCTCCCCTCGCTGCGGCTAGATCGCGTCAACGACAGCGAAGCCACTGCCCTTCTCTTGCACATGGAACGCGTGGGGAGCAGAAAAATGTGCGGGCAAGAGCACGGCGTTGGCTTCGACTGCGGCTTCGAGCACCGAGCGGCGACTCGCGACCGAACCCTCGGCGTCGAGGCAGAAGCCGCTGTTCCACTCGGGGCGGTAGACCTGCACAGGGCTGTGCATCGAATCGCGCGACAACAGGCCTCGCTCACCTTTTGACTCGAGCCAACCAATGGCATGGCCGGGTGTATGACCGGGCTTCAGCTCAAGCCGTAATGAATCATCGACCTGTCAGCCGTCGCCATCCCAGAGCTCCACGAGGCCGCGGTCAAACACTGGCAAGATGCTGTCGTCGAATACGTTCGCATTGAACTCAAGCCCGGTTTGGTCTGTTTCGGACGGGTTCCAAAACTCATACTCGGTCTTGTTCGTGTAGTAGGTCGCGTTTGGGAAGGTCGGTAACCACTCGCCGTTCACCAGGTTCGTGTTCCAGCCAACGTGGTCGAGGTGAATATGGGTACACACGACCGCATCAACCTCGTCGGGCTGAATGCCGCTTGCGACGAGTCGTTCAAGCCAGTCAGTGTTGAGCATCGCCATTTCTTCCATCGAACGCTCTTTGTGATTTCCATTGCAGGTATCGACAAGGATCGTGCTCTGGGGTGTCCGCACAACCCACGTGTGGATACTCATCAGCGCCAGGTCGGTCTTGGGTTCGACGAATTGAGCGATCGTGTCGGGTCCGTGATCATCTCGAACCGAAGCATCCCAAGATGGCATAAGCATGTCTGCCAGGAACGACGGCCCGTAGGACTCTTCGATGCGGGCGACACTCACGTCACCAATGTTGATGTGTTGATCAGTCATAGCTGCTCCCTTGTCTTTCCCAGTCGTGCGACGAGGTGCTTCGTATCTCGTGAGTACCTAGCCTCGCTCCCCAGCAAGGGGTCTGCTCATCGAACGGAACACCGACAGAAATCTTTGGTCGCTCTAGCTGGTAGCGGCGCCTTCCCCTGAGGCCATGCCCCCGGGGTCATCCCATCAGTTCAGGGTTCGCATCGTGTTCCATCAGGGGTCCGGCAGAGCGCTCTGGAAGGCGACGGCTTTGGGCGCGAAATGTTCCGTTCGCCTGACGGGAACTACCCTCTCCCCCCAATGGATACTTCAAAGATTGCTGTACTCGGGGCCGGGACGATGGGTGCCGGAATCGCCCAGACTGCGGCAGAGGCTGGACACCAGGTCACATTGATCGACACCAACCAAGAAGCGGTGGATAGGGGGATGGCCTCGATCGATGCGATTCTGGAGCGGAAGGTCGAGAAGGGGCGAGCGAGCCGCGACGAGGTCGATCAGACCAAGAATCTCCTACAGACCACGACCGATACCGAAACCGGAGTCGCTGACGCGGTGATGGTGGTAGAGGCGGTGTTCGAGGATCTCGCAATAAAGCAGCACGTGTTTCGCACGCTCGATGGGTACTGCCCTCCGGATGTCATTCTGGCCAGCAACACTTCGACGCTACCGATCTCGAAGATCGCGTCAGCAACACAGCGACCCGAACGAGTGATCGGCACCCACTACTTCAGCCCCGTGCCGTTGATGCGACTGGTCGAGGTCGTCCGAGGAGAACACACGAGCGACTCGGTCGCCGAGCGCACAGTCGAGCTGTGTCGAGGATTTGGAAAGAGCCCGATCTTGATAGCGGACGTACCCGGCTTCATCGTCAACCGTTTCCTGTGCCTGCTCTACAACGAGGCCGCCAACATGATCCACAACGGCGTGGCT
>Ga0213868_10001700_pt1 | contig 21265 bp, 17 predicted proteins | sample PICome_9_FD_160087 | JGI IMG/M metagenome (GOLD analysis project Ga0213868, IMG submission 160087) | Coastal seawater microbial communities near Pivers Island, North Carolina, United States - PICO127 | ecosystem: Environmental > Aquatic > Marine > Coastal | place: USA: North Carolina...
TGCCTCAACGGCGTCGATATGGGGCCCATCGGTTTTCGCCAGATGCCACAGCACATCGCCCTGCCGGAACACCGGCGTGCCCTGCGCCCCAAAGGCGGCATCGCCCGCATTTGCAGTGGGCGTGATGCGAATGCCCGTCTTGAGCGAGAACCGAGGCAGCAAATGCTTGATGAAACCGGTCTGGATCAAGGCGTCAGGGATCTGCAGGGCAAAGGCCTTGTCCTGCGCCACAACGGGCGTCGCGATCAGGCTTGCCAGAAGGGCCATCGTTTTCAACATTTCGACCTTTCCTCTCCTACGCATCCGGTTGCATATCAGCCTAGGAGCGTTAGGGTCACAACGTCAATATTTTCGGCAATACAAGGGACTATCTGATGAGCGAAGACTTCAACATGTCGATGCGCAAATTTCTGAAACAGGTCGGCGTCACATCCCAGCAAGCCATCGAAGAAGCGATGCGCACTGCAGGCGACACGGCGGGCAAAAGCTTTGAGGCCAAGATGGTTCTGACCATCGACGGGATCGACCTTGAACATGTCGTCACCGGCAAGATTGAAGGCGCGTAAATGGCCCTGTCGCGTGAAGAAGTCCTGGCCTGCCTGAAGACCGTCAAAGCCCCATCGGGCGTTGATCTGGTTGAAGCCGGGCTGGTCCGTGCACTGTCCGTGGAGGACGGTGCGGTCCGTTTCGTGATGGAGGTCAATCAGCCCGAACCCTTCATGGCCGCCAAGGCCGAAGCCGAGGAAAAACTGGCCGCCCTGGGTGCCGCCCCCGTCGCGATCGTAATGACCGCCCACAGCAAACCCACGCCGCCACCAGACCTAAGTTCAGGGCGCAAATCCGAACCCGCAGGCCCGGCAAAGATACCCGGCGTGGACCGCATCATCGCGGTCGCCTCTGGCAAGGGCGGCGTTGGCAAATCGACCGTGGCGGCCAATCTGGCCTGCGCGCTGGCCGCCGAAGGCCGGCGCGTCGGGATGCTGGATGCAGATGTTTACGGCCCGTCCCAGCCCCGCATGCTGGGCGTGTCAGGACGCCCGCAAAGCCCCGATGGCAAGCTGATCTTGCCCCTGCGCAACTACGGCGTGACCATGATGTCCATCGGCCTGATGACCAATGACGACCAAGCCGTGGTTTGGCGTGGCCCCATGCTGATGGGTGCCTTGCAGCAGATGCTGACCCAGGTGCAATGGGGGGCCTTGGATGTATTGATCGTCGATCTGCCGCCCGGCACCGGCGATGTGCAGATGACGCTGGCGCAAAAGGCGCATCTGGACGGTGCGCTCATCGTTTCCACACCGCAGGACGTCGCACTTTTGGATGCCCGCAAGGGGATTGATATGTTCAACCAGATGGGCACACCCATCATCGGTATGATCGAGAACATGAGCACGCATATCTGTTCGGCCTGCGGGCATGAGGAACATGTTTTTGGCCATGGCGGGGTAAAATCCGAAGCTGAAAAGCTGGGCGTGCCGCTGCTGGCGGAAATCCCGCTGCATCTGGACATTCGCTTGGCCGCGGACGGCGGGGCACCGATTGTCGTGTCCAAACCGGATTCCGCCCAGGCGCAGGCCTTTCGCAGCGTCGCCAAAAGCCTGATCGAAATGGGCAAGGCATGAACACACCCCAGTTCCCACCCTTGTTCAGCGGGATGGCCGTCGAAGGCCAGATAGACCCCTTTGACAAGGCCTGCGAGCAAGCCGCGCGCGGATGCGATGCGGGGCTGGTGGTCTATAATCTGGGGGCCAACACCTTGCAGGCGGCGCTGGTCTTTGCCCCTGATGTCGCCTTGGGCGATGCCATGGCGATGATGCCGCTTTGCGGTGTGGGGTTTCAGAATGCGCTGGGGGCGCTCGCACCGCCCGAAGTGGCCGTGCATCTGGACTGGAACGGGGGCATCCGCATCAATGGCGGGTCTTGCGGCGCTTTGCGGATTGCAGCCTCTGACCGTGCCCCCACAGCACAGCCTGACTGGTTGGTCGTGGGCCTGCAGCTGCCGCTTTGGCCTCAAAGCGACGATCCCGGAGAGACGCCGAACCAGACCACGCTTTATGCCGAAGGCTGCGCGGATGTGAGCGCGCCAAAGTTGCTTGAGGCCTGGGTCAAGCACAGTTTGGTCGGCATCAACACATGGCTAGAAGACGGTCCCGCACCGCTGCACAAAGAATGGAGCGGACTGGCATTTGGCATTGGGGAAAGCATCGAAATGAAGGGGATTTCGGGCGTGTTCCTTGGCGTTGACGAACAATTTGGAATGTTGATACGGGCGGATGACACCACCCATCTGATCCCGCTGACCGACCTGCTGGAGGGCAATTGATATGATGCTGGCACGCGCAATTCATTTTGATGAAAGCGACATGAACGTGTTTCATTCCCCTGCCCGCACCGGTGAATGGTGCATCGCGGGCGGATTTGAATTCTCAAACTGGTCTGAGGCGGATTTGACCGGAAAGGCCCGGCAGGCTTTTTCCAATGGCTGGCTTGGCGTAGAAACCTTTGGCCGCGTGACCTTTGTCGCGGTCACCCGGATTGAACCCTCCGAACTGGAGGCGCTCGAAGCCGCTTTGGCCGCGCATTTCGTCCAGATCTACGGTGCCCCGTCGATGGAAGCGGCAAGGCAGGTCGCAAAGGAAGAATTGCACCACATGGCAGAGCTATGTGCCGACCAGGACCCCAACACATTGCTGACCGTCGCCCGAGAGTTGACGGACGCAGGCGTCAAGGAAAGCTTTCGCATGCTGGAGCCGCGCGATGCGGGCATTGACCAATTTGCGATCCATGGTTCATTGGACGACGAGCCCCACCACCATTGATCTGACCCCGCCCCTGCGCCGCGGTTACAGCTAAGGACCCTTTGGTCTGCCGCTTCATCGCATCCGCAAGGTCAGAGCCAAAGGCACCTTGGCTTTGTGCCGCAACCGGTGCTGCCATCTTTGGCTTGGGCGCACGCGCGGGTTTTGGCTTTTCGGCGTTACGCCCCGTTGGCGCTGAGACCGCTTCGCTGTCCTTGCGCATGGTCAATCCGATGCGCTTGCGCGGCACGTCGATCTCCGTAACCCGCACCCGGACCACATCACCCGCCTTGACCACCTCATGAGGGTCTTTGACAAAGCGATCGGCCAACTGGCTGACATGCACCAGCCCGTCCTGATGGACACCGATGTCAACAAAGGCCCCAAAGGCCGCCACATTGGTCACGGTCCCTTCCAGTGACATGCCCGGTTTCAGATCCGTGATACTGTCGATGCCTTCGGCAAAGGTTGCGGTCTTGAAGGTTGGGCGCGGGTCCCGGCCCGGCTTTTCCAACTCGGCCAGAATGTCGCGCACCGTGGGCAAACCAAAGCTGGCGTCCACAAACTGCTCTGCGCGCAGATTTGCCAGCGCTGTGCTGTCGCCCATGATGGCGCGAATGTCGCGCCCGCAGGCCTGCACGATCTTGCGCGCCACCCCGTAGGCCTCTGGGTGAACCGAAGACGCATCCAGCGGTTCGGTCCCTTGGGTGATCCGCAGAAAACCCGCGCATTGCTCAAAGGCCTTTGGCCCCAGGCCAGACACTTTCAACAGGGATTTGCGATTGGGAAACGGTCCATTGGCATCGCGGTGTGCGACAACCGCCCTTGCCAACGCCGGGCCAAGGCCCGCAACCTGCGACAACAGCGGGACCGAGGCCATGTTCAGATCGACACCCACGGCATTCACCGCATCCTCAACCACGGCGGCAAGCGATTGCGCCAGACGCCGCTGATCCACGTCATGCTGGTACTGGCCGACACCAATTGCCTGTGGCTCAATCTTGACCAGTTCGGCCAATGGGTCCTGCAAGCGTCGCGCAATGGAGACGGCACCGCGCAGGGATACATCAATGTCGGGAAATTCCTGCGATGCCAGTTCTGAGGCGGAATATACCGACGCCCCCGCCTCGGACACGATGACAGGCGTGGGCCGCGGGCTGCCTGCGGGCAGGTTCTTGATCACATCGGCCACCAGCCGTTCGGATTCCCTGCTGGCGGTGCCATTGCCGATGGCGATCAACGCGATGTCGTGCTTGCGGATCATCTGCGTCAATGTGTTCTGTGCCCCCCGCAGATCCATACGGGGCTGGAACGGATAAATGGTGGCGGTGTCGACCAGCTTGCCGGTTTGATCCACGACAGCAATCTTGCAGCCTGTCCTGATCCCCGGATCAAGACCCAATGTGGCCCGCGCACCCGCCGGTGCAGCCAGCAACAGATCGCGCAGGTTGCGGGCAAACACGTCAATCGCCGCATCATGCGCCCGGCGGCGCAGATCGGTCATCAGATCCATGAACATCGTCAGGCTGAGTTTGACGTTCCAGGCCCAGCGGGCCACCTCGCGCAGCCAGACATCGCCGGGGCCGTCGCCCTGAATGCCAATCTCTGCCGCGACAATGCCGATCATCCGCGGCAGACCTGCTTCGGGGTCAGGGGCGATATTGATCGTCACCACTTCTTCCTTGGAGGCGCGCAGAATGGCCAGGGCCCTGTGCGACGGGATTGTCGCCCATTTTTCACTATGGGCGAAATAGTCGGAAAACTTTGCGCCGGTTTCTTCCTTGCCCGCGATCACCTGGGCGGTGACCAAAGCCTCTTGCTGCATCACCTGTCGCAGACGCCCCAACAGGCCCGCATTTTCGCCCAGCTCTTCGACCAGAATGTCGCGGGCACCGTTCAGCGCATCCTTTTCGCTGGGAACCGCGTCGGTGACATGGGCCTGCGCCAGAACCGCAGGATCGGCAGCCCGATTGGCAAGAATGGCGCGCAGCAGGGGTTCCAGTCCGTTTTCGCGCGCAATCATCGCCTTGGTGCGCCGCTTGGGCTTGAACGGAAGGTACAGATCCTCAAGCACTGCTTTGGTATCCGCCAGGCCGATTGAACGGGCCAGCGCATCGGTCAGTTTGCCCTGCGATGTGATTTCGCTCAGGATAGAGGCGCGCCGCTTTTCCAGGTCGCGCAGATAATCCAGCCGTTCCGCCAGTTTGCGCAATTGCGTATCGTCCAATCCGCCTGTCGCCTCCTTGCGATACCGCGCGACAAAGGGCACCGTATCGCCCCCGTCCAGCAAGGCAACAGTGGCGGTAACCTGCTCTGGGCGGGCACCGATATCGGTGGCAATCGTGCGGGCGATACGATCTGCGACGGCGGTCATGGCTGGATCCTTCATATGGTCGGAGGCCCGTGATAGCGTCCAACATCGGGGCCGCCAAGCCCAAGTTGACCCATCCGCCACTTCCTTTTGCCCGCAGAATGAAACCCGGCCATGATCATCTGGCTTGCACGCAACGGGATAACGCGCAACACCCGCCGCTACAAAGTTAGGCGCTTGGGCGGATCGCATGCCAAGCTGTTGAAATATAATACCGCCCCGCCCAGACAATTCCGATTATTGAGTTGCTGCATTGCAGCGGCAAGGTCATGATGGGGACAAGGAGAGACCCATAATGTCAATCACCGCAAGTATCTATCATCTCACGCACTATAAATACGACCGTCCGGTCACGCTGGGGCCGCAATCGATCCGGCTCAGGCCTGCGCCGCATTCGCGCACACGCGTCATTTCACATAGTCTGACGGTTTCGCCCTCGGCGCATTTCGTGAACCACCAGCAGGACCCCTATGGCAACTGGCTGGCGCGTTTCGTGTTTCCCGAACCCGTGCGGGAGTTCAAGATAGAGGTCGATCTGGTTGCCGATATGTCGGTCTATAACCCATTTGATTTCTTTGTCGAAGACAGCGCCATGAAGGCACCCTTTGCTTATGACCCGGATATCGCCCCCGACCTCAGCATCTATCTGCGCCATGATCCAGCAGGGCCGTTGTTGGAAAAGTTCCTGGCAAGCGTTTCGCGCGAACCGATGGTCACGATTGATTTTCTGGTCATGCTCAACAGCCGCCTGGCACGCGAGATAAACTATGAAATCCGCATGGAACCCGGCGTGCAGACTGCAGAAGAAACCCTGGGCCGGGTTGCGGGATCTTGTCGCGACACCAGCTGGCTTTTGGTGCAGATCCTGCGCAATCTGGGCCTCGCTGCGCGGTTTGTGTCAGGCTACCTGATCCAGCTGAAACCGGATCTGATCGCGATTGACGGCCCCGCAGGCACGGACAAGGATTTTACCGATCTACATGCCTGGGTCGAAGTCTATTTGCCCGGTGCCGGTTGGGTAGGGCTTGATCCCACCTCAGGGTTGCTGGCCGGAGAAAGCCATATCCCGCTGGCCGCAACCCCGCATTACCGGCATGCGGCCCCGATTTCCGGCCTGGCCAGTGCGGCGCAGGTTGAGTTTTCCTTTGACATGCAGGTCACCCGCACGGCCGAACATCCGCGCATTACCAAACCCTTTTCGGACAGCGCATGGGATGCCTTGAACGCATTGGGCAAAACCGTTGATAAACGTCTTGAGGCAGGCGATGTGCGTCTGACCATGGGAGGGGAGCCGACCTTCGTCTCCATCGACGACTTTGAAAGTCCCGAGTGGAACTCGGATGCGTTGGGTCCGACAAAACGGGGGCTGGCCGACAAACTGATGCGCCGCCTGCAAGGTGAGTTCTCCAAGGGCGGGCTGCTGCACTACGGTCAGGGCAAATGGTATCCCGGCGAGACTTTGCCCCGCTGGACCTTTTCGCTTTACTGGCGCAAGGACGGGCAACCGATATGGCATGATCCTGAATTGCTGGCCCGTGAAGACACAGTGGAGGACGTGGGCCCGCAGGACGCGCAAGCCCTGCTCAATGCCATCGCCCAAAGCCTTGCTGTTCCGCAACAAAACGTCTTGCCCGCCTATGAGGATCCCGCAGAATGGATCATCAAGGAGGCCAATCTGCCCGCCAATGTCACCCCCGAAAACTCAAAGCTGGCCGATCCAGAGGAACGCGCGCGGATTGCCAAGGTATTCGAGCGCGGCCTGACCACACCGGCCGGCTATGTCCTGCCCGTTCAGCGTTGGCAGGCCCGCGCATCAAGCCGTTGGTTGTCAGAAGTCTGGAACCTGCGCCGGGGCAAGATCTTTCTTGTCGCAGGCGACAGCCCCGTCGGATACCGCCTGCCCCTTGGGACATTGCCCCATATCCCGCAAAGCAACTATCCCTTCATCACGCCCCAAGACCCGACAGAAGCCCGCGGTCCCTTGCCCGCCTCAACGCCGCCCGCAGCAGAGGCGGCACAGCCGGTATCTGATCAGCACGTGGCCCAACGCACCCAGGCCCCTTCCGGTCAGGAACAGATACCCCAAAGCCTGAGCGATCTCGACGGGCGCGTCCGCACGGCAATATCGGTAGAAGCGCGCCAGGGCCGGCTTTGCGTATTCCTGCCGCCCGTTGAAACGCTTGAGGATTATCTTGAACTGATCGCGGCGGTCGAGGCGGCGGCGAAAACCACAGGGCGCAAAGTGCTGATCGAAGGCTATGCGCCGCCCCATGATCCGCGTGTCGAAGTGATGCGCATTGCCCCGGACCCTGGCGTGCTTGAGGTCAACATCCACCCCGCAGCAAGCTGGGAAGAGTGCGTGGCCACAACGCAAACCGTCTATGAAGAAGCGCGGCAATGTCGTCTGGGTGCTGACAAATTCATGGTCGATGGCCGCCATACAGGCACGGGCGGCGGCAACCATGTCGTCGTGGGTGGTGCCACACCGGCAGACAGCCCCTTTCTGCGCCGCCCCGATCTGCTGAAAAGCCTGATCTTGTTCTGGCAGCGCCATCCAAGCCTGTCTTATCTGTTTTCGGGCACCTTTGTCGGTCCCACGTCACAGGCCCCCCGCATTGATGAGGCCCGCCATGACGTGCTCTATGAGCTTGAAATAGCGCTTGACCAGATCTGGCCACCGGCCGAGGGCACGCCCCCGCCCCCTTGGCTGACCGACCGGCTGCTGCGCAATGCGCTGATCGACGTCACCGGCAACACGCACCGCACAGAGATCTGCATCGACAAGCTCTTCTCGCCCGATGGGCCGACGGGGCGGCTGGGTCTGGTTGAATTCCGTGGCTTCGAAATGCCACCGAACCCGCGCATGAGCCTTGCCCAGCAGCTGTTGTTGCGGGCCATCATCCTGCGCTGCTGGGAAAACCCCATCGCTGGGAACCTGACCCGTTGGGGTACCACACTGCATGACCGCTTCATGCTGCCGGCCTTTATCTGGCAGGATTTCAAGGGTGTACTGGCAGATCTGGCGGCCCATGACCTGCTGCTGGATCCCGCATGGTTCGAGGCACAGGCAGAGTTCCGTTTCCCCTTTTGCGGTGAGGTCACCTATGAAGGTGTCACGCTTGAGCTGCGCCAGGCGCTTGAGCCATGGCATGTGATGGGCGAAACCGGCGCGATTGGCGGCACTGTCCGCTACACCGACAGCTCTTCGGAACGTCTGCAGGTGACACTGAAAGGGGCCAGCCCCGACCGCTATATCGTCACCGCCAACGGGCGCCCTGTGCCCCTGACGGCCACGGGGACGAACGGCGAAACCGTGGGCGGTGTGCGCTACAAGGCGTGGAAACCCGCGATCTCGTTGCATCCAGTGCTGGAGGTCGACGCACCGCTGACCTTTGATATATACGATACTTGGACTGGCACATCGCTGGGCGGGTGCCGCTATCATGTGGCCCATCCCGGCGGGCGGAATTTCGACACTTTCCCCGTCAATGGCAACGAGGCAGAGGCGCGGCGCTTGAGCAGATTTGAAAAGATGGGACATACCCCGGGCACATCGGTGCCGCCGCAAGAGCGGCCGCACCCGGAGTTTCCGATGACCCTTGATCTGCGCCGCAGGCCGGGGCTGTAACCCGTGCCAGATCCGCATTCCCAGCCCCACGATCCATGGCAATCCGACCTGCTGCGCGGATATGCGGCACAGGTCGCGGCCGGGGCTGCGCATAACGATGAGATGCTGGCACGGGACGGGACGGTCAAACCCGTCTGGACCTCTTTTGTGGATCATCTGGCAAAACTGTCGTCAGACGAGCTTGCCAGTCGTTTCACCCGCGGGGATCAATACCTGCGCGATGCAGGGGTGCTTTACCGGCAATATGACGAAAGCCTCTCGACCGAACGGGAATGGCCGCTGAGCCATATTCCGGTCGTTCTGGGCGAAGATGAATGGCAAAAGATCACTGAGGGTTTGATCGAACGGGCAGAGCTGCTGGAATATGTGCTGCGCGATTTTTACGGCGACAACACATTGGTCCGCAGTGGCCAACTGCCCGCCACCCTGCTCAGCCAGAACCCCGCATGGCTGCGTCCCATGTTGGGTGTCGGTGCCAGCGATGCCAATCTGCTGAACACCCTGTCGTTTGAGATCGGGCGCGGGCCCGACGGCAAATGGTGGGTGATAAGCGATCTGATAGAGGCACCCTCGACCGCAGGTTTTGCGATTGAAAACCGCATTGCCATGACCCGTGTCTTTCCAAATTTTTTCAGCGGTGCGAACATTCACCGGCTTGCCGGCTACTTCAAGGTTTTCCAGCAGACCCTGTTCGAACTGAAAGGCCGTGCCGAGGGCGAAATCGCACTGCTGTCGCCCGGACCGATGAACCAGAATTATGCCGAACACGCCTATATGGCCCGCTACCTTGGCCTGCTGCTGGTCGAAGGCGAAGACCTGATCGTGCAGGATGGCACGGCCATGGTGCGCACGGTTGCAGGCACAAAGCCGATCAGCCTGCTGTGGACCCGTTTGCCCAGCGCGATGTTCGACCCATTGGAACTGAACCCGGCGTCGATGCTGGGCACGCCGGGACTGGTGCAGGCGCTGCGCGACGGCCGGCTGAAAACCGTCAACATGGTCGGCGCGGGCGTTCTGGAAACCCGCGCGCTGATGGCCTTTTTGCCAAAGATTGCCCGCGCGCGGCTGGGCCGTGGACTGGCCATGCCAAACATTGCGACATGGTGGTGCGGTCAGGACATCCAGCGTGATCACGTGGTCGAGAACCGCGAACGCATGATGGTCGGTGATGCCTTTTCGACAAGGCCGCTTATGGCGGATCCCTCAACGACCTATCTCAACAGCGATGCAAACGGTCTGAGCGCCGAAGAGCTGGCCGCGATGTTGCAACGTGACGGCCGCAACATCGTGGGCCAAGAGGCCGTGACCCTGTCCACCTCACCGGCATTTGAAAACGGCGAACTGGTGCCGCGCCCGATGTGTATTCGCATTTCAATGGGGCGCACGGAAGACGGCTGGGCGGTGATGCCAGGGGGCTACGCCAGGGTCAGTGCCGGCGCGGATGCCAAGGCGCTGGCGATGCAACAGGGCGGCAAGGTCGCGGATGTCTGGGTGACAAGTCCGCACAAGGTACAGACGCCAAGCCTGCTGTCGCAGGAAACCCATGCGATCACACGCAGCTCTACCCATGCCCTGCTGCCCAGCAGGGCCGCCGACAATCTGTTCTGGCTGGGCCGATACGTGGAACGCTCTGAACAGAATATGCGTTTGTTCCGGGCCTATTACGCCCGCATCTCGGATGGTGCCGACCACGCTGATACCGTGCCTGCCTACATGCGGGCACAGCTGATGGAAAACGTGGCCCCCCGGGCCGGCGCGATCGCAAAGCGGTTTGCCGCGCCACTGGCCCTAGGGCTGCAATCGGCCTCGCGGATCAGTGATCGTTTCTCGCCCGATGGGATGATGGCGTTGCGCGCATTGGTCAAACAGGTCCAGCTGCTGGACCGCCGTCCGGTGGCCGTGGATGACATCCCCGTCGAGATCAGCAGCCTCTTGCGCCAGATCACGGGTTTCGCGGGTCTGGTGCATGAAAACATGTACCGCTCTGACGGCTGGCGGTTTCTCAGCCTGGGGCTGTCTTTGGAACGCGCGGCGAACATGTGCGCGGTTCTGGCAGCCTGCACCGATGACGCGGCCCCCGCAGGCGCATTGGATCTGGCGTTGGAGGTAGGCGACAGCGTTGTCGCCCATAGAACCCGGTTCCTGGTCTGGGCCAACACGGCATCCGTGGTTGATCTGCTGGGACTGGATCCGCAAAATCCCCGGTCGGTCCGCTATCATATTTCGCGCGCCAAGGATCACATCGCCCATTTGCCGCGACAGGAAACAGGGCACATCCTGACCCAGGCCGCGCGTCTGGTCATGACCCTGGAGACCCGGCTATCGACCCGACGCGCCGAAGAAGTGACACCGGAATTCTTTTTGCAGATCAGAAAGGATATTTGGGATATTTCCGATGCGCTGAACGAATATTATCTGGTCTAGACCATGATTTACAGCATCCGCCTGACCATCACCCACCTGTATAATCAACCTGCCGCAAACAGCCGTCACTTGATACGTGTCCTGCCCAAGACCATTGCAAACCGGCAGCATCTGACAACCCATCTGTTGCAGGTATTCCCCGAACCAGACGCAAGGTCGGAGACTGTTGATTTCTTTGAAACGACATCAATGGCCTGTGCGCATACGGATTTTCATGCGGAAATGTCCATTCGTCTGGCCTGCCATGTTGAGGTCTTTCCCCCTGCCCCATGGCTGGACCTGTCGCCGGATGTCGAGCAGCTATGCCGCGAATGGCAAGCCTCTTGCGACCTGAGCGCGCGGTCACCTGTACATTTCCTAGGGCCCTCCCCCCGGCTGCAGCCAGATCCGGCTATCACAGGCTTTGCCCGTGACCTATTCGACCCCAGCCAGAGCACGGCGGCCAATGTCATCCGGCTGGGTCAGGCCTTGCATGACCTCATGACCTTTGATGCCACTGCCACACATGTGGACACCGAAGCCCCAGAGGCTTTCGCGCTCAGGCGCGGGGTCTGTCAGGATTTCAGTCATATCATGATACTGGCCCTGCAGGCCCTGGGGATTCCGGCGGCCTATGTCAGCGGCTATCTGCGCACCCTGCCACCTGAGGGCGGTATCAAACTGGAAGGTGTGGATGCCATGCACGCCTGGGTCAGGGCATGGTGCGGCGAAGATCACGGCTGGATCGAATATGATCCGACAAATGCCACCCTGATCGGAAGCGATCATGTCGTGGTGGGCTATGGGCGGGACTATTCCGATGTCTCACCGGTCAGGGGACATTTGCGGTCCTCGGGCGGGCAGAAAAACACGCAAGCCGTCGATGTGGCGATCGTCGGCTGATACCCCGTGCAGCCCGGCGGGTCCGGGCACGGCCAAGACATGCCCCCCGAAGTAGAACCGAAACCGGGGGTCTATTTGCTGGGTTTATAACTCGGCAAATGCGTCAGCGCGGTGCGCAATGCATCACCCCATCCTTGGGAAATCGACTGGTAATAGGGGTTGTCCGCTGAAATGCGGGTCTGTTCGCCCACCTCGAAACTATCCGTCGCATAGACCTGCAAGTCCAGGGGCAGGCCCACCGACAGGTTCGCCTTGATCGTCGAGTCAAAGGACACCATCAGCAATTTGATCGTATCTTCGAACGTCATATCGGGATCATATGCCCGCACCAGGATCGGCTTGCCGTACTTGGCCTCACCGATCTGGAAGAACGGCGCATCTTCGGTCACTTCGATAAAGTTGCCTTCGGGATAGATCAGAAACAATGTTGGCGCGCCGCCTTTGATCTGGCCACCGACAATCACCGATGCCTTGAAAGCCGAGCCGGACGTCTGACCGCTGGGCGCACTATCGGCGATGACTTCTTTCAGGGTGGAGCCGACCAGACGGGCGACCTGAAACATCGTGGGCTGCTCAAGGATCGTCGGGCTGCGCTCAGACACCGCCTTGGAGCGTTCTTCGAGCAGGCTGATCAGCGCCTGTGTCGTAGCAAGGTTGCCCGCGGTCATCACCGTAATGACGCGGTCACCGGGAACATGCCAGGTGAACATCTTTTTGGTGGTGGAGAAGTTATCGACCCCGGCATTGGTCCGCGTATCGGACATGAAGACGAGGCCGTGATTTAGGCGAAGGCCGACGCAATAGGTCATTGCTGTTATCCAAAGAAAGCAAGCGGGAGGTGCTTGATGCAGATTGCATCTATGCCTGAATCTGCGGCATTACAATCGTCTATTCCTTTTACTGGTGGCATGACCTTGTGACGCGGCTATCGTGACAGCCGCCTGACCTCAACGGTTTGTTCCTGCAGGTCCACCCAGCCATAGGAGGTCAGGAAAGACGCGTCCGCCGCATCGCGGCCAATGCAGATGCGCGCCGTTTCCGATGCTTTGGCCATATAGGTCGGGTCTATCAGGTGCCAGCCATCGTCCAGATACACCTCTACCACGGCGTGGAAATCTTGCGGGACGACATCCGGCGCATAGGCGCTGACAAAGCGTGCCGGAATACCTGAGGCGCGCGCGAATGTGATCAGCATATGCGCATAATCCCGACAGACACCGGCAAGGCTGGCAAAACTGTCCGTGGCCGTGGTGGCGGCATTGCTTGCCCCGTTGTCATAGGTGAAATTTTGCTTGATCCATATGCTCATGGCGCTGACCAGTGCCCCGCCGGTCAAATGCCCAAACTGGCCCTGCACAAAATCCAGAAACAGATCCGAATGGCAATAGCGCGAAGGCATCAGGTATTTGATGACATCGCCGGGAATTTGCGTTCGCGGGGTTTCGGCCAGCGCTTCAAAATCGACCTGGGGCCTTTTGACCTCAACCACCGTTTCGTAATGGCATTCAAACCGGGGGCCAGATGTGACCCACCGGCGTATGCCGATGCCCTCCTCTCCGGCGGTTTCGTGATGCACGGCCTGAGGATCAAGGATCAGCCGGGTCTCACGGCACGATTGCACCGCATCCGACGACGCCTCGATCTGCAGCAGCAGATCGCAGGGCTGGGCCGATGTGTAAAAAAGATGGGTCCGAATGGACAGACGCACAGAATGCTCCAGATCGCGAAAGGGGAGGTATCGCAGGACCTATCGCAGCCAACTGCTTGGCTGTCGACCGGGATATGCGACTTTCGGATCAAACGCCGCACCGTTCAGGGTGCCGCAGCCCAAATCAGCCCAATTGCACCTGCCTGCGGCGTACGCTGATCAACAGCCCCACGGTCAGTATGGCGAGGGCAAGGATGCTGATCAGGCTCAGGCTCTCGCCCAGGATCAAGGCCCCCAGGATTGCACCGCCCCCCGGCACAGCCGCAAGGATCGAGGATGTATTGCCATTGCCAATCGTCCGCGACGCATGGGCAATGAACAACAGCCCGATCAGATTGGGCACGAAACCCTGATACACAGCCTGCAACAAAAGCGGCCCCAATGGCGCATCGGCGATCCCTGATGGCAGCCACAGCGCCCAGACCGGCAAATACAGCACCGCATTCACGATTGTCCCGCAAAAGATGATCTGCATCGCACCCAGCTGCCAGCGTTCTGACAAGATCATGTAACAAGAGAAAAACATCGCCCCGATCACAAAGAGCAGATCACCGATCCAAGCCCCCTGAACGCTGGTGGCGCTGGCATCCCACGCCAGCACAACCGCAGAAACAAGGATCAACAAGGCCCCCAGCATCTGTTTCAAACCGGGCAACCTGCGGAACAGGAAAACCCCGAACAGGATACTGAAAAGCGGCAACACCCCATTCATGAAGATCCCGCCATGGGCCGCAGGCGCATAGAGAAAGCCGGAAAAGACCATCAGAATATAGATCGGCCCCAAGATGAAGGACAAAACAGCGATCTGTAGCAGCCCAAGCCCCCGCCAGGGTTTGTAGTACAGACACAGCGGCAAAGCGACGATGGCCGCCAGCCCGTAGCGCATCGCCGCCAGATCATAGACGGTCAGCCCGCTTTGGTCGGCAACCCGGCTGACAATCAGCCAGAATGACCAGACCAGAACGATGGTCCATGCCGCAGCATAGCCGGTCAGATGGGATGATGCGCTGCCGGGCATCTAGGCGGCAGTCCAGCAATCAGGGCGAGGGGCAATTTGGCGGGGCTGCCCGCCCTTGGCCCGCCTCATTTTAGGGGCCTTTGCAGCAATGCAGCAGCCGCCCCGATCAGCAACAAACCTGCCGCAGCCAGCAGGCTCACTCCGATGTTGCCAAACAGATCCCCCACCAGTCCCGCGCCATAAGGCCCGACGGTCTGCGCCACCGCAAAGACCACGGTAAACAGCCCTATCGCAGCCCCCCAGCTTTCCGGCGGAAGGTTCTGACGGGTGAAATTCGTCACAGCACCCGGTGCCATGAAAACAGATAATCCAAAGACAACCGCCGAAATGAGCAACGCAGGCCCATTGGGCAAGACCACCGGCAAGGCAGAGCCCGCAGCAATGCAGCACAAGATCAGCGCCAGCGGCAGACCCGAGGCATGGCGTGCAAACACCGGCCGCCACACGATAGGTGACACGCAGATGCACAGCCCAAGAACGACCCAGACCGCAGCGATGAACCCCGCGCTGGCGGCCTGATCCGTCATCCATGCCGACAAGAAGGTCAGATAGACGATATACCCCATGCCGAACCCGGCATATCCCGTCATCTCTGGCCAGATGCGTCGCAACGGCAAGGGGGCGGCCTTGGTCTGTGATAGGGCCGGTGCCGGCAATTGGCGCGCAGACCACAGGCCCAGTGGCACGAAAGACAGGCTGATGATGCCGATGATGATCCAGCCTATGGGCCAGACCTGGGGGCCGAACCGGTCCAGCATCAGGGGCAACCCGGCCCCGCACAGCACGATCCCAAGCCCGCCGCCGGTGCCAAACAAAATCGCGATCGCCAATGCGTTGCGGCGCGGATCATCGCGAAACAATCCGGCGGTCAGCGCGCCTGCGGTAGAAAATGACATCGCCCCGAAAATTCCGGCCAGAATACGCCACAGCGTCTGCCACCAAAGTTCCGCATTGAGCCCCGTCGCCAGAATGGCCACTGCTGTGGTGATCAGCCCGAAACCAAACAACCGCCCCGGCGAGGTGTAGCGGATCAACACCATGGTCAGCACCGCACCCACAATATAGCCCAGCGCATTGGCGGTATTGAGCCAACCGGCTTGTGCGTAATTCCACCCCATCTCGGATTTCATCGCGGGCAGCATCAGCCCATAGGAAAAGCGGGCAAAGCCGTTTGTCACCGTCACGCCCATCGCGAGCCCCGTCAGCACAAGCCACGGTCGGGCCGGTGCAGCGGTCATAAGCAGATATCGCGGATTGCGGGCAAAAGGGGCATCTAATTTCTCACTTGGCACGACACTCATCTCGCAGAACGCCCCCATCCACAAGCCGCCATTGCCGTAACCGGCAAACAAGCAGTCCACGCGTCATCGACATGGCCCCGGATGGGCGCTAACCTTTTGCCCAAAACGCCCCAAGCACAAGTGAGCATGATCCATGAACCAACATCCTGTCTGGCCCTTTGTCGATGAACACCAAGCCCGGTTTCACGCGCTGTCCGATGCGGTCTGGGCCGTGCCCGAAACATGCTATGCCGAACACAAGTCAGTCGCCCTGCATATCGCCGAGCTTGAGCATCAGGGCTTTGCGGTGACACGAAATGTTGCCGACATCCCGACCGCAGTCATGGGCGAATGGGGCGAAGGTGGGCCGGTGATCGCCTTTCTTGGTGAATATGATGCTTTGGCAGGCCTGTCGCAGGCTGCGGATATCGCCGAACCTGAACCGTTGCACGAAGGGGCAAACGGCCATGGCTGTGGCCACAACATGCTGGGCTCTGCGGCGATGCTGGCTGCGACTGCGGTGCGCGACTGGCTGCGGACAACCGGCACGAAGGGGCGCGTGCGCTATTATGGGTGCCCCGCCGAAGAGGGCGGCAGCGCCAAGACCTTTATGGTCAAGGCAGGTGCCTTTGCGGATGTGGATATCGCGATCACATGGCACCCTTCATCCATCGCGCAGGTCATGCGGTCCAGCTCGCTTGCTGCGGCACGGGTTGATTTCACCTTCAAGGGGCGCGCTAGCCATGCGGCGGCCTCGCCCCATCTGGGGCGTTCTGCGCTGGACGGGGTTGAACTGATGAATGTGGGCGTCAATTACCTGCGCGAACACATGTCCGATCAGGCGCGCATTCACTATGCCTATCTTGATGCCGGTGGCATCAGCCCGAATGTGGTTCAGGCCTCTGCCAAGGTCCGCTATGTCGTTCGGGAACCACGAACGGGCGAAATGATGACCCTGATAGAGCGGGTCAAGAAAGTGGCCGAAGGGGCCGCCTTGATGTCAGAGACATCCGTAGAGGCCAAGCTGGTTTCGGTCGCGTCGGAACTGGTGCCAAATGACCCGCTGATCGAGGCGATGCAGAAAAATCTGGACCGCCTGGGCCCGCCCCCCTTCAGCGCCGATGATCAGGCCTATGCGGCACGGATGCAGGCCACGATGACCGAAGGCGACATTGCTGCGTCCTATGCAATGGCGGGCCTGCGGATGTCGCAAGACAAGGTATTGGCCGATTTCGCCGTGCCCGCCACGACGCCTGTTGTCGACATGTCGGGTTCCACCGATGTGGGCGATGTCAGCTGGGTTGTGCCAACCGTGCAGATGTGGGGCGCGAATTATGCCATCGGCACGCCGTTTCACAGCTGGAAAATGGTTGCACAGGGCAAATCGCAGACCGCCCTCAAAGGGATGACCCACGCAGCACAGGTAATGGCGGCAACGGGCGTTGATGTCATTTTGGATGCAGATCTGCGCAGCAGGGCCAAGGCTGATCTGGCGGCGCGTGTCGGCTCAAAGGGCTATGTGTGCCCCCTGCCCGACGGTGCCAAACCACCGGTCGAGGAAATGTCCGGCAAGTGATGAAGCCTCAGGTGCGACCGGACGGCAGTTTCGTCCGGTCGCACCTGTGGCAAAGGCTTCTCAGCCCATTTCTTCCTGGCAAACAATCGCGGCTTCCAGCGCCTTGTAGCTGCCCGTGAGGTCGATCGACATCACTTCGCCCTCTTCGGTGTAAAGCGTCATCGTATATTTCTGGGCGATGTCGAACAGAAAGTCTTGGTTGTCAAAAAGGATGTCGGCACCGGGCATTCCCTCAAGGTACATGCCACGGGCCTCGGCCTCATATTCCTGACCGTCCAGATCGAACATGACCGGATACCATTCGCCCTCTTGGATATCGCCCCAGGCGTCATTGAAGGCCAGGACATAACCGGCACCTTCGTTCCGGTCAAAACCGATGCGGACGATAGAACCATCGCTGAATTCCGACTGGATCAGACAGCCGTTGCCCAACGACGGGTCAACCATCACATCCCAATAATCCGAAGACCCCCACTGTTTTAATTCCTGCGCCATCGCCGGCGCGGCCCCAGTTGCCGCTGCCAGCAGCGCGGCTCCTAAAAATGAAAATCGCATGCCTCGTTCCTTTCAATTCCAATAAACATCCTGTCCACAGCCCAAGACGCGATGCAACTGTTTGCGCATATCGTGGATGCAAAAGCCGTCACTTCACCACCCCATGCGCGATCAGTGGGTCACGGTATCGCTGTTTGGTTGTACGGTCAGTTGTTTGCCGCACCTGCGCGATTTACAGCGCCAAGTCGGCCAGCAGATCATCCTTGGCGTAATCCGCCTTGAGGGTGTGCCGTTTCACCCGCCCGCCTTCGACCACGACAAAACGATCACCAAGACGGTAGGCAAAATCGGCGTTCTGCTCGACCAGAACAATCGCCATATTTCCTTGGGACCGCAGCAGTTCCAGTGCATCACCGATCTGCTGGATCACATTGGGCTGGATGCCCTCCGTGGGTTCGTCCAGCAACAGCACCCTGGGCTGCAGGATCAATGCCCGCGCGATGGAAAGCTGTTGTTGCTGCCCCCCCGACAGGTCACCGCCCCGGCGCGACTGCATGTCACGCAGGACGGGAAACAGATCAAACAGGTAATCCGGCACCCGGTGCTGGGATTTTGGCAGGCAGGCAAACCCGGTCTCAAGGTTTTCCAGCACGCTCATCATCGGGAAAATCTCGCGCCCTTGGGGGACATAGGCAATGCCTGCCCGTGCCGCCTCAAAGGCGGAGGTGAGGCGCACAGGCGTGCCCACGACGCGCACCTCGCCGCCGGATGCCTTGTGCCGCCCCGAGATCGCCTTGAGCAGGCTGGTCTTGCCCACGCCATTGTTGCCCATCAGGGCCGTGATCTCACCCACCGCGGCACTGAGCGACACATCATAGATGATCTGGCTTTGCCCGTAATGCAGATCAAGTCCGGTTACATCAAGCATGGGCACGCCCCAGATAGACATCAATCACCGTCTGGTTTGAGGTCACATGGTCCAGGCTACCTTCGGCCAGAACCGAGCCTTCGTGCAGCACCGTTACCTTGCAGTTCAGACGGCGCACAAATTCCATGTCATGTTCCACCACCACCACAGCGCGGGTCTGGGCTGCGCGTTTCAGGATGTCGGTCGTTTTTTCGCGTTCTTCCACCGTCATGCCGGCCGCAGGTTCATCCACCAATAGCAGCCGTGGGTCCTGCGCCAGCAGCATCCCGATTTCCAGCCATTGCTTTTGCCCATGGCTCAGCTCACCGGCGGTGCGGGTCAGGCTGTCCAGCAGGCCGGTTTCCTCGGCAATCGCCTCAATCCGGGCGGCGTTTGACGGGGTCTTTTTGTGCATCAAAACCGCAAAGGGGCTGCGGGGGTTTTTCAGCGCCATGGCCAGGTTTTGACGGACGGTTTGATCCTCAAACACCGTTGGCTTTTGAAACTTGCGCCCGATCCCTTCCATCGCGATCTGGCTTTCGGACATGCCCAAAAGCGAGATGTTGCGCTCACCCCAGATCACCTTGCCGCTGTCAGGTTTGGTCTTGCCCGTGACGATGTCCATAAAGGTGGTCTTGCCCGCGCCATTGGGCCCGATGATGGCCCGCAGTTCAGCCGGGGCAAAGTTGATCGACAGGTTGTTGATCGCGCGAAACCCGTCAAAGGTGACGGTGACACCATCGACTTCCAGCAGCATGCTCATGACGGTTTCCTCACCAGATAATCAAAGAGCCCACCAATGCCTTTGGGAAAGAACAGTGTCACAGTGACAAAGGACAGCCCCAACAGCACCAGCCACCAATCGGTCCAAAGCACCGTGTAGAACCCCAGATTGATCGGAGGCGCCCCGCCCCCGGTGAACCAGCTGGACAAGAGCGAGACAAAGGCCGCGCCAATCACCGCGCCATACAGGCGCCCGCGCCCGCCAATCGCCACCCAGACCGCTAGATAGATCGAGGCAATGGGCGCGATCTCGCCGGGGTTGATGATCCCAGCCTGCGGATAATAGAGCGCCCCCGCGATGCCCGAGACAACCGCGGTGATGGTAAAAATGAACAGCTTGTAGCTTTCCACGTGATAGCCCAGAAACCGCACCCGCGCTTCGTTGTCACGGATGCCTTTCACGACACTGCCCATCTTGCCCGAGATCACCCAGGCAAAGAACAGATAGCCCGCCCCCAATGCCAGAGCAGAAGCCCAGAGGAAGGCCAGTGAGATGTTGGCCTGGGAGGCATCCTCAAATCCGGGGATGTTCTGCAAGCCGGACAAGCCGTTATTGCCCCGCAGCCCGCTTTCGTTCTGGAACAGATAGAGCGACAGTGCCAGGGTCATGGCCTGGGTCAGGATCGACAGGTAGACACCTGTAACGCGGCTGCGGAATGCCAGCCAACCAAAGACCAGTGCCAGCAGGCCGGGCACCAGCACCACCATTGCCAATTGCAGGAACAGATTATCGGCAAAGGCCCAGATCAGGGGGAAATCTGAACTGCCGACAACGCCGAAGATCTGGTTGCCGATGGCATCTGATATCTCTTGGGCGGTGGCGGGAATGGGCTGGCCTGCCAGACTGTCCAGCACGATCCCTTCGGTGCGGGCATACATCAGCCACATGCCGATGGCATAGCCGCCGATCCCGAAAAAGGCGAAATGCCCCAGGGACAAGATCCCGCAATAGCCCCAGACCACATCCATCGCGATGGCGATCAGACACAGACAGAGCGTCTTGCCCAATGTCTTGACGAATGAGGTTGAGACCAGCCCGACGCCCGTGGCCTCGGACATCACCGTGACGATCACCGTAAACAGACCAAGTGCGGCAAGGAACCAAAGCACCGAAGGATTCTGAGAGATAAAGCTTTTGTGCATGGGTCAATCTGCCGCCGCGCGGCCTTTGAGGGCGACAATACCCTTGGGCCGGAATTGAATGAACAGGATGATGAACAGGATCATATAGGTCTGGGCTGCCAGTGTGTTGGAGGGGTTGAAGAATTCGATCCCCTTTTGCAGAAAGCCGATCAGCGAGGCCCCCGCCAGCGTGCCCCAGACATTGCCGACGCCGCCAACCACCACGGTCATAAAGCTTTGGACGATGTAGTCGGCCCCCATCTCAGAGGTCAC
>Ga0213868_10001702_pt1 | contig 21251 bp, 13 predicted proteins | sample PICome_9_FD_160087 | JGI IMG/M metagenome (GOLD analysis project Ga0213868, IMG submission 160087) | Coastal seawater microbial communities near Pivers Island, North Carolina, United States - PICO127 | ecosystem: Environmental > Aquatic > Marine > Coastal | place: USA: North Carolina...
CTCTTTCTCCGTCGTCGGGTGTGGTTTAACAACGCAGATTTATCCGAGCGAGAAGGTTTTTTTACATCGAGAGAGGTACGCGGCGTGGGTTTTTTTCGTTCGCGTCGAGCGCTTTTCACTCTTCTCGTGGTCTTCTCCGCGCGTAAAAGTCGCTCTTTTTCTGGGAATGCGCATTGGTAATAACTGTGTGACTCCGCTTTATTATTCAATCAAGAATCTGTTGTCCTCGTTCGACGCGCGTTTTCGGTAGGTGTGCGCAGCGAAACGAACGAGAATTGAACGCAGTTGGACGACGAAACATCTGTCTCGCAATTTCCCGCTATTTTTGGCAGGTTTTTCAATTCGCGAGACCGTTTTCAAGACGCGTACGTTTTCCTCGCGTAGTTGCGCGATGGGACGATGGCAAAGATTCTAACAACCACTCTCAAATCTCTCTTTTTATTTCTACGACAGGTGTAAAAATGAGCGCGCATTCATCGCTCGTCCGAGCGTCGCTTGGTGGAGTTACCGGTCAAACAAAGAGGAGTTCGTGTGCGTAAAATATATTCGTCTCGTACTCTCGATTTTAAACGCGCGCGAGACGTTCGCGTGTGCGCGCAAGGCGACCGCGAAGAGAGTTTACCTCGGGAGTTGCCGATGAAAGCAAGGCTGAGTCGGTTTTATCCATTTTATCCATTTTTCTTGTGGGATATCGTTTTTCCTTCTCTCTTTCTTTCGCGCGCGCGCGCGCGAGCGACGTGTACAAATTTTTGTGCTGACTTTCCACTTTACTCATTCCTAAACAAACGAATACAGTTCTCGGCGATGGTAAAGGCTCCATGAGCGCGAGAGCGGCGGTGCGAAGACCGTCGACGGTGCAGAGCGCGTTTCCGGTGGTCGTCCCGTCGCCGAGAGATTCGGCGTTGGCGGCGAGAAGAAAGGGTACGACTCCGAAAGCGGTGAGAGAGCCGGAGCAATCGTCCATGGCGTCTGCGTCGGATAAGTTGGCGGAGTACGTCGCGAACAAAGGCGGTAAGAGAGTGATTCGAAAAGTGCTCGTGGCGAACAACGGGATGGCGGCGACCAAGGCTATTTTGTCCATGCGAAGATGGGCGTACAACGAGTTGGGCGATGAGAATGCGATTAAGTTTGTCGTCATGGCCACGCCGGAAGATATCGGGGCGAACGCTGAGTTTATTCGTTACGCGGATGACTTTATTGAAGTTCCGGGCGGCAAGAACGTGAACAACTACGCGAATGTGGATTTGATCACGGAGATTGCCGTGAGAGAAGGCGTGGACGGCGTCTGGCCCGGTTGGGGTCACGCCTCCGAGAACCCGAAGTTGCCGACAGCTTTGAAGAAGAACGGCATCCAGTTCATCGGTCCGACTGCACCGGTCATGTCCGTGCTTGGCGATAAGATTGCGGCGAATATTCTCGCGCAAACAGCGAAAGTTCCGTCGATCCCGTGGTCCGGCGACGGCTTGGTCGCAAACTTGACGCCGGAAGGTACAATTCCACAAGAAACGTTCGATAAAGCCATGGTAACGACAGTCGAAGAGTGCGTCGCCGCGGCGGACAGGATTGGTTTTCCGGTTATGTTGAAAGCTTCTGAAGGTGGCGGTGGTAAAGGTATCCGCATGTCCGCCAACAAGGAAGAGTTGATTGTTAACTTTGACCAAGTCAAGGCGGAAGTTCCGGGCTCACCGATGTTTATGATGCAGTTGTGCACGGAAGCGAGACACTTGGAAGTTCAAATCGTTGGCGATGAACACGGTAACGCCGTGGCCTTTAACGGTCGCGATTGCTCTACGCAAAGACGTTTCCAGAAGATTTTCGAAGAAGGTCCGCCAATCATTGCCAAGCCGCATATTTTCCGCGAGATGGAAAAAGCTGCGCAGAGATTGACGCAAAACATCGGCTACATCGGTGCCGGTACGGTTGAATACCTTTACAACGCCGCGACGGATAAATACTTCTTTTTGGAGTTGAATCCGCGTTTGCAAGTTGAACACCCGGTAACGGAAGGTATCACCGGTGTCAACATGCCGGCGACGCAGTTGCAGGTCGCCATGGGTATCCCGCTTCATAGAATGCCAGACGTGAGACGATTCTACGGAAGAGACGTGGACGGCACGGACACCATCGACTTTTTGGAAGAAGAGTACAAGCCGATTGAAAATCACGTGATCGCGGCGAGAATTACGGCTGAAAACCCGGACGAAGGCTTTAAGCCGACTTCCGGCGGCATTGAAAGAGTGCACTTCCAATCGACCCCGACGGTTTGGGGTTACTTTTCTGTCGGCGCCAACGGTGGCGTCCACGAATTCGCGGATTCTCAGTTTGGTCACATTTTTGCATCGGGTAAGACGAGAGAAGAAGCGAGAAAAGCGTTGGTTTTGGCGTTGAAAGGTATGGTCGTTCGCGGGGAGATTCGCACGGCGGTTGAATACCTCGTCAAGCTTTTAGAAACGCAAGCGTTCAAAGAGAACACCATCGATACCTCGTGGTTGGATGGCTTGATCAAAGAACGCTCGATCGCGTTGGTGAACGATCCGCACGCGATTTGTCTCGGTGCTGCACTCTTCAGAGCATTCAACCACTCGGAGCAAGAAGAGAAGACGTTTCTCTCCTCGTGGGAAAAAGGTCAAGTGTCGACGCAAGGCATCTCGAAGTTGACGTCGTTTCCGGTTGAAATCGCCTACGAAGATACCAAGTACGAGTTCACGTGCACCAGAGTCGGTGCGGACGAATACGAGATGTCCATTGGCGGTAAGAGTATTTTGGCGAAGATGTTTCGACGCAACGACGGCACGCTAGTTGCCATTTACGGCGGCGTCACGCACGAGATTGACGGTTTGGAAGAACCGTTGGGTTTGCGCATGACTTTGGACAGCCAAACGTGGTTGTTGCCGACGTTATTTGACCCGTCTGAGTTGAGAACGGATGTCACCGGTAAACTTATCCGCTTTTTGCAAGAGGACGGCGCGGAAGTCCAAGCCGGGAAGCCGTACGCCGAAGCCGAGGCGATGAAGATGGTCATGCCGCTCATCGCGCAAGAATCCGGGAAGATCTCGCACGCGAAAACCGCCGGCGCGGTGATCAGTGCGGGTGATTTACTCGCGAACCTCACTTTGAAGGATCCGTCTAAAGTTAAGAAGATTATCAACTTTAACGGTGACTTCAGAATGTCTACGGTGGAGGAACCGGCGGCCGCTGCGGATGAGAAACTCACCTCGGCGGTTGACCGCGTGAACAATCTTCTCGATGGTTTTGGCGGTAATGTTGACGAAGCTCTCACCAACTTGTACGCAGCTTTCACGGAACAAAACGAAAGTGATGGACAATCTCGATGGGAAAAAGCCACTTCGATCATGGAAGGCATCGTGCAGCGATACTTGGACGTCGAGAGCGTCTTTGAATCCAAGTCCATGGATGCCGTCATGGCGACGTTGATCAAGGGTAAAACCGGAGATGCGTTGAATCCAGTGTTGGCGCAAGTTCGCGCCCACTCCAAGTTAAAGGAACGATCGAAACTCGTTTTGAACTTGCTCTTGCAAGCGCCAACTTTGCCACAAAGAGTCATCGCGAGAGGACCGATTTCGTGGGCGGACGATCACGCTCCGATCTCGGATTCGTTCCAAGCCACCATCAAGCGATTATCGAAGCTTCGAGGCGGTGATTACGGGGAAGTTGCGCTTTCTGCGAACGCCATCTTACAAGAGCGACGATTGCCGTCACTTGATAAGAGAGTCGCCGAGCTTCGCAAGCTTCTCGCCGGAAAGAAGAAGTTGTTGCGACCGTGGGGCGAGGCGGAATCTGGCGATTTGCAAGCGCTTGCGGAGTCGCCGACTTTAGCCGTCGATTTGTTGCCGTCCTTGTTTGAAGACGACGACGATAAGGTTCGCGAGAACGCGATGAGTACTTACGCGCGCCGTGTTTATCGCGCGCACAACATTCTCGAAGTTTCCAAAGGCGAAACGGGGAACTCTATGACGTGGAAGTTCAAGTTCCGCACGTATCCGGATGATTCTCCTGTTCGAACCGGTTTGCTCGTCACCGCGAAGAATATCTCCGAAGTCGAACAAAACTTTGGCTCGTATTTGGCGCAGTTGAAGGCTGCGCACGGTGACGCCAAGGGCCCGCCGGTGTTACATATTGCGCAAACCGAGCAGCCAGACGACGGCGATTGGTCGTTGAAGATGGACCAAGTCTGCGCAAAGCACAAGGAAGAATTGAAAGCCTTGAACGTGAAATTTGTCAACTGCTTGGTGTTTGAGAAGTTTGCGTTACCGGTCTACCGCACGTGGCACGTGAACAAGGACTACGCCGAAGATCCGCTCTACAGAGGCGAGCGTCCGACGGTGTTGCACTTGCTCGAGCTCGTTCGATTGGAGAACTACAAATTGACGAGAATACCGACGGTGAACAGAGACTTGCATATTTACGTGGGTGATTTGGCCGCCGGTACGAGAGCGAAAGACATGTTGTTGAGGAGACTCGCGCACAGCAAAGACACCATGTCTGGCGGTTTGGAAAGAACTTTGAATAAGGCTTTGGACGCGATCGATATCGCGAGAATGGATTCAAAAGCGAAAGGATGCAACTCCACTAGAATTTACATCAACTATTTATCTGAGGTTGAGGGCGACTTCACGAAGCAGGCGAACTTGTTGAAGGAGAAGGTTTCCGAATACATCGCCGCCAACTCCACTAGATTGTTAAACTTGTCTGTCGATGAGATTGAACTTCGATTCCGAGTGAGCAACGAATTGACGCCGATTCGCATCATGGGCACGTCCATGTCCGGCAACTGGTTGAAGGTTGACATGTACAGAGAGTACCTCGAACCGGTTTCTGGACGTGCCGAGCAATTCTGCTTGATTGGCGCGGATGGTAACGATGACGCGTGCTTCTTTGAGCCGTACCCGTCGGCGGGTCCGTTACAAAACAAGAGAGCAATTGCGAGAGCTATCGGGACGACGTACATTTATGACTTCCTCGGCTTGATTGAAAAAGCGATGTTGTCCGCGTGGAGAAAGCAAATCGCCTCTTTCGGCGCCGGTTCTGTTCCGCAAAACTTCTTCCAAGCTGAAGAGGCGGTCTTTGACGAAAGCACGAAGGAGTTGACGTGGACGAAGGAAGGCGTCCCGGGTCAAAATAAAATCGGTATGGTTGCGTGGAGATGCACGATGAAGACGTGCGAATACCCGGAAGGAAGAGAAGTAGTGTTTGTCGGGAACGATTGCACCGTCATGTCTGGTTCGTTTGGCGTCAAGGAGGACGACTTCTACTTTGCCGTCTCTCAATACGCCAGAGAAAATAACATTCCGAGAGTCTTCTTGGCATGTAACTCTGGCGCCCGAATCGGTTTAGTCGAAGAGTTGAAGCCGTATTTCAAAGTAGCGTGGATTGACGATGCCAACCCGGGTATGGGCTTCAAGTACCTCTACCTCACCGAGGCGGACTATAAGAACTTCCCGGAAGGCACGGTCAACGCGGAGAAAGTCAACGAAGGCGGCGAAACGCGAATGAAGTTGACGGATATCATCGGTCAAATTCACGGCATCGGCGTCGAAAACTTGAGAGGTTCTGGTATGATTGCCGGCGAGCAGTCCGCGGCGTACGATCAAGCGTTTACCTTGTCATACATCTCCGGTCGATCTGTTGGTATCGGCGCTTACTTGAACAGATTAGGTCAAAGAAACATCCAAATGAAGAACGGTCCGATGATTTTAACTGGCTACTTGGCCTTGAACAAGTTGCTCGGGAAAGAAGTGTACACTTCTCAAGACCAACTTGGCGGTCCACAAGTCATGATGCCGAACGGCGTCTCGCACTTGCAAGTCGAAGACGATCAAGCCGGCGTCGATGCCATCATCCGATGGTTGTCGTACACGCCAAAGACGACCATCGGAATGGCGCCGGCGTTGCCGACGTCCGATCCGGTGAATCGCGCGATTGAGTTTATGCCGACGAAGACGCCGTACGATCCGCGTCACATGCTCGCCGGTACGACCAACCCGGAAACTGGTGACTACGTTTCTGGCTTTTTCGATAAGGATTCGTGGACCGAAACCTTACCGGACTGGGGTAAATCCGTCGTCGTCGGCCGCGCTCGATTAGGCGGCATCCCGATGGGTGTCATCTCGGTCGAGACGCGCTTGATGGAGCAACGCATCCCGGCGGATCCGGCGAACCCGGAATCCCGTGAGGCTGTTTTAGCGCAAGCCGGTCAAGTTTGGTTTCCGGACTCTGCGCACAAAACGGCCACGGCGATTCGAGATTTCAATAAAGGGGAAAACTTGCCGTTGATCATTTTTGCCAACTGGAGAGGCTTCTCCGGCGGTACGAGAGATATGTACGGCGAGATTTTGAAATTCGGGGCTATGATTGTAGACGAGTTGAGAGAGTACAAGCAACCGGTATTCGTATACATCCCGCCGAACGGTGAATTGAGAGGTGGCGCGTGGGTCGTCGTCGATCCAACCATCAACTTGAAGAAGATGGAGATGTTTGCCGACACGGAGTCTCGAGGTGGTATCTTAGAACCGCCGGGAATCTGCGAGGTCAAGTTCCGCCAAAAAGATCAACTTCTGACCATGCATAGAATGGATTCGGAGTTGATGGAGTTAGACAAGAACCCAGAAGCGAATCACGATGCGATCAAGAAGCGAGAGAATGCGTTGTTGCCGATGTACACGCAAGTCGCGCACGAGTTTGCGGATTTACACGATCGATCGGGGAGAATGTTCGCCAAGGGCGTCATCAACGGCGTCGTCCAGTGGCCAAAAGCCAGAGAATACTTCTACAACCGATTACAGCGACGATTATCCATCGATGCGCTCATCGATTCGTGCGAGGACAAATTAGGCAGCAGCGTCAAAATGGCTCGATCGGTTTCTGAAATCGTCAAAGACGCCATCGTCGTCGCCGGCGGGTGCGCGTGGGACGACGACGTGAAAGTCAAATCTTACGTGGACTCCAACGGAGATAAAATCGTTTCTGCCGTCATGCAAGAAGCGAGAACGGCCAAGGTTGCGGCCATGTTATCTGAAATCAAAGCTTTGGACGCTGAAACCGTCGCCGCGGTAAAGAACGGTTTGTAGGAATATACTTTTTTATGATGACACATGAAACAAACACACACACACAAAAAGCAAAAAGAGAGAGAAGAAGAGAGAGAGCGTTTTAATACTAACAGAGAACAAAGAACCGAAAAACGAAAGAGATTTTACTTCGCCAAATTTCGCCCTTTCCCACAAAAAAAATTTGAAAAAAAATATTTTGAGCACCACCAAATCCTCTCTTTTCGAGGAGTAAATCAGCATAAATTATAGGCGAATTTCAACCAGAATCGTGCAATCAATGCATAATCGCTTTTTGTGGTATTCGATCAATATTGCGAGAGAAGATATTCTGGGCAACTGAATTGGCACGCGAGAGAAGAGAGTCTATCTCTCGTCCTCATAACCGCACCTCTTTACATCTACCCACTTTTATATATATACTTCATATATATACTTCATTTATTCACCGACGATACTACGACTGAGATTTTAAGAATACGAAAGATGACGACGACGCAGACTTTGACGCAATCATCATCCACGCTGATGGGATCCTCGTGGAGATCATCTTCCCTTCGTGCAAAGCACCACCGACAACGCGCCGTGATGAGAACGAAAGTCTCCGCGCAAATCGGATTCGGAACGGATAAAAAATGGTTAAAAACCACCATATACCCAGAGTGGGGGTCGTTCCCAAACAGCAAAGAAGGCGTTCCATCGGAGTGGTCGAACTTAACCCCGGAAGAGTACCGCAAAAACGCGGATATCGAAGTCATCCACGGGAGATGGGCCATGTTGGCGGTTTCGGGCGTCTGGGCGCAAGAGAACGCCGGGGCCGGTCCGTGGTGGGAAGCCGGGAAGGAATGCACGATTGACTCGTGCAAATTGACATACGCCGGGTTTGGGGATTTCAAATCCTCACCAACCGGCGCTTTGTTCGGGTTGATTTTCATCGAGACGTTGTTATTAGGCGGCGCGGAGGCGTACCGAACCGGTTTGTTAGAAAACCCGTTCCAAGACGGATTGAAGCAAAACGACGCGTACCCGGGAGGTAGATTCGACCCGTTCAACTACGCGGAAAAAGAAGATTTGGATTTGATGAAAATTCGAGAATTGAAGCACGGACGATTGGCGATGTTGGCGTGGTTGGGTATTCTCGGTCAGGCGGTGTCCACCAGAGCCGGTGCGGTGAGCAACGCCACCGCGCACATCGGCGACGTGTACCACTGCAACGTGTTCGATCGAAGCGGATGTGGCTTTTAAAAAAGTCACGATTTTTCTTGGCGACATTCAAACGATAACAACAACAAAGACAACAACAACAGCATACAACATTAGAGAGAGATTCTTTCACATCAAGCAAATTACGTAATAACCATCCGCGAATAAACGTATCGAAACTCTTCACACTTAAAAACGCTCACAAAATGCCAGCCCCAACCACCATTCGTGCGCTTTTCCACCCGCTCGAAAACGAAGCGAAGGACGCAGAAAAAGAGAAAAAAGAACAAACGCAACACCAACAACGCTTCGTCGAGAGTAAAAGCACGTTTTTCTCTTCAAAGTTTATCTTATTCTTCTTTGATTCCGGACGGAAAACGAAGGAAATCTCAATCCCGGTTGCCTTCGATAAACAAAAGAGCAACTTTTTAATCGGACCATCCGCGCTGTGGTGGCGCGAGGCGTTCGCGATTTCCTCCTCTTTATTGCGAGAGGAAGAGAGTAGTAACGGTGTTACTGTAAATGGAGGGTATAAAACGAACGATGAAGCGGCGATGGCGGATTTAGGCCACGCGGCGGAAGCGACGTTGGAAATCGCTCGAGTGGTCAGTGGTCAGTTGTTGGAGGATTTACGAAGGACGACCAGGTCGCTGGAATTTTGGGAGGAGAAGCGAGACGAGTATTCGAGAGGTGGGGATGTCTCACATAGGATGTTTTTAACCTTACGGTGTGGTCCGAGAGCGTTTATTGAGGAGACGAAAGGGTTCGTGAAACGGAAAGCGGTGGCGGCGAGACGGAGGGCGATGTACGTCTCCACGGGGAACGCGAGAAGGAAGAACGGGGAGTCGGCGAGGAGTAATATAAGCGGGGAAGAGAAGGAAAGGGAAGAGGAACACTTGTTGGAGACGTTGTTGACGGTTCCACCGGCGAGGGCGGTGATTGATGGGAAGGTAGCGGCGTTAGGGAAGATGCAGAGGAGTTTGGCGAGCGCGGTGGCGAGGGTGCACGCGAGAGCGGATGATTTAGTCAACGGCGATTACAATCGGAGGAAACGAGGGAAGGGAGAGGACGATGACGAAGACGAAGACGAAGACGAGGAGGTATCGGAGGAGGAGTTGCGGAAGAGAGAGGTGGAAAAAACGAGAGATGCGGTGGAACGGTGCGTGAATGGGATAAACGAAGCGATTGAGCTCGTGAAATCTACCGCGTCGTCGTTAAACGCCGAGCACGAGGACGAGGACGACGAGGACAACAACAACAACGAAAGTAAAAAGAGAAACGCGGAAGAGGCGGCAGAAGCAGAGCGAAATGATGACGACGACCACGATAACGACGACCACGACGATGCGATCTCTCCGAGACGACCGTCGAGCTCTCTCGAGCGCACCATCTCGAATTCGCCGTTATTCGCCGGGATGATGCACAATCGAACGAATTCGCTCGTCTCGAGCATCTCGCGAAGTGGCACACCAAAGATTCCAGATTCGCCAAAATCAGCCGCTACTCAAGTTCACGCGTCGTCGCGTCTGTCGTCGTCGCCGCAAAACAACAACAGCCCGACTTTACGACGCCAAAACGCCTCCTTACAGCGATCGAATTCGTACTTTCAGAATCTCATCAAAAACACGTTTCTCGGTGACATCTTCTTATCAGACGGCGGAACCGGCGCACGCGTCGGATTTGTCTCGCACAAGCTCCGCACGCGTTTGATGGCTAAATCGGGAGAACCAATCCCGTTCCCGTTAGAAAACGACGTAATGTGGGAAGCCATCGTAAGGACGGAATCTCGATTTGAAAAAGCTCGCAAAGCGGTTGGTCGCACGGTTGAAAGACACCGCAAGCCGACAAAATACGAACGCCGATGGATTCCCATCAGTGTCTTAATGTTAATCGGCGTGAGTAGCGCGATTGTGCTCGTTCGAAAATCTTCCTTGTGCGGTTCCACCGAGTTGGACGAAACGTTGAAAGCGGCGTACGAAACTACGCGCACGTTTTTCAACTCGTACATGAAAACGCCGTCGAAAGAGCTGAAGCAAGAACTCACGAAAGCGTTCGACACTGGAGATAGAGAAGACGCGGCGGCGAGATTAGACGAATCGCAGGAGTCTTTAGATAGAATGTTAAAAGAGTACGTGAAGAATGCAACGAAACCGGGGTTTTCGGAGTCGTTGACGAGAGCGTATCAATCGGTGGGCGCTATGACTGGCGGCGGCGGAGACGAACACGCCGAAGGATCAGGAGCAGGAGCAGGACCAGGCGAAGAGACGACAACGGCGAACAAAATTGATCCAATGTCACTCGTGACTGCGCGCGTAGAAGAAGAATTAAAAGCGCCGCTACAAAACATGCTCGGCGGCGATCTCATGCAACTCTTGCTCATCCAAACGCAAGTCATGAAAGTTGAGATGGAAGACGCTTTGCTTCAAATGGATGCCGTCATGCGTGCGAACCGTTTGAATTTCGCCCTCATGGCGTGTTTTCCCGCGACTTTGTTCGTGTACGGGAGCGTCTCGTTTTCAAAAACCGTCGGTGCCGCGCGCGCGTTTCAAAAGAGACGCAAAGCACGGGAAGAGATGCGTTTGTTAGTCGCCGACGCGGAACGATCTTTGATGCGATTGAAAATGACGCGAGACGAGTTTACCAAGCGCCGCCGCGCTCTGGAGGACAACAACGAAGACAATTCGGACTCAGACGACGCGTCTGATTCCAACCTCATTCACCGATTAGAAATCGCGGAAGAACACCGCCGCCGCCGCTTAGAACTGGACGCGTCCTTCGACGCCACCGCCGCCCCGTCCTCGCCCGCCGCGCGCCTCCACGCCACCAAAAACAAATTCGACGACGAAAACCTCGAAAACGAAACCTTCCACCAAGGCATGCTCCTCTACGCCGTCAACGCGCTCTACGCGTCCGTCCAAAAGCACAAGCGCATGTTCACGCCGAAAGAATTCAGGGGCGTTAAATTGGACGCCATGGCGTTGGCCGACGTCGGCGTCTCCATCGAAGGGAAACTGTTGACCACGCAAAGACTGGCGAGGATATATAAAGGGTTCCAGAGCGAACCGCACAGAGTGCCCAGCATCGTGACTGGGAGATATCCAATCTGAAATGAATTTGTGAAGCATAGAGCTCTTTCTCGCGCCTTGTTTTAGTAGTTCCTTCTTTAATAAAATGAAGGCGAAAGGTCCACAAAATACTTCACACGCTCCTTAACAACAACACGGCAAAGATGAATCGGATGTTGATGTTACTCTCTCGCGATGTTGGGGGCAAAAGAATCACTCTCAGAATCAGAGACACGCATTTTCATCATCATCGAGCCCTGCATCCTTCTCTGCTTCTCGCTCCAACGTTCTCGTCTTCGCTTTCTTCAACTTCGGGAAACAAAACCAATTCCAATCCGTTTAACGGAGGAAAAGAAGAACACATTCTTCGCGGCCTAGCAGCGGGGGCCATCGGCGCGGCGTTGTTCATGACGTCCGCGGAGTGCGAAAGAAGCAGCGATGAGAAGAAAGCTTTGGATGATGCCGATGATGATAACGAATGGTTTCTTTTAAAAAGAGCGAAAGAATTTGTATCTCAACTGACCGGAGGAGCAAACACTTTGGGAGGCGTTTCGCTCGTATCGGACGAATACAGGAGGGAGGTATTTTTCGCGTACGAGAATCGCTTGCGAGAACACTCGAACTTGGACAAAGTGTTCGCGTATTTCGCGTCCGGGAAAAACGCGAGAGGGGAAACGATGATGACGAAAGAAGATTTGATTCGATCGGCGATACCGGTGTACCAAAAGACGAACATCCGGTCGGGGAGTTTAGAAGGCGAAGTGGTCTCGGAAGAAGAGGTCGAAGGGAAAGACGTGACGGAAACGAACGTGTTGAAGTCGAAGAAAAATAGGAGTTTCGTCGGTGGAGAACGGATCGCGGCGTATTTCGATACCAACAACGACGGGATGATCAACTTTCCAGAGTTTGTGTTCTTCACGACGCTGATGAAACTTTCGGACGAACAGATTTTGAAGGAGTTTTTGAAAGCGGACGTGGATGGGAACGGGGCGTTGGACGCGCACGAGTTTGCGATGATGATGCGACGGATGCGAAGTAGTAGTAAGAACGCGAAGGCGGATTTTTTGATGAGCAGAACCGGGGTTAACATCGATCAAGGGAATTTAGACGTCATCGGGAACGGGATTTACAATCATTTTTTTCAAAAGAAGAAGAACAAATCCAAAATCGGAAGGTGGTTCGGTAGAGGCGGCAATACTAGCAATAGCGACGATAGCAACACTAGCAACGAGAGCAAATACGATTTGGGGAGGAAAATAACTCTTGGGGAGTTTCGCGCGTTTCTCAACGAAATCGGCGACACGCTCGTGGACATGGAATTTTCCCACTACGACGAAGAGAACAACGGGTGGATCTCCTCGAGAGATTTAGGCTACGCGCTCATCACTCGATCGAACGCCGCAAAAATTCACGATTACTTGGGAATTGCCCGAGCACTCTCCGACGAGGATAACTGCTGCTCTCGTGAACAGTTTCGAGACTTTATTCGCGTGTTGAGACGTTCGGATTCGTTCGAACGCAAAATAAAAGAGGAGAAGAACGGCGAAGTCACGCGAGAGCGCTTCATCGAACTCTTCCGCGAGTGCAACAAAGAAAACAAAGGGAAACGATTCGAGTATAAGAAACTTTTGGAAATGACGGACATTCTGTTTCGAATTTTCGACGCCGACAGCAACGGATCCATCTCCATCGACGAGCTGAACGAAGTCAGACGATTGGTCTCCCGATGACGAGGACGTAAACGAGGACGGTAAACTACTAGGACGAGATGATATCTCTACTCATTAAAAAGCGCTAAATTCTATTCACCCAACACCGCCCCAACAACTGGCGGCGCCTTTCTCTTCTCCTCCAACGAAACTTTCCTCCGATTCTTCCACACGCCACCGTACTTATAGTGCGGAAATTCCGCGGTGCCATCCGTAACTCCGCCGGAAACGCTTCGCCAACATCCTTCTACGCATATCATATTCCAACGCTTCCCGCTGTCGATTTGACATCGGATTAACATCGCTCTCGATTTGCCGCATTTATCGCACAACTTATTCCCTTCTTCGCTTTTCGTCGTCTGAATCATCGTTTGCTGCTGCTCTCCCTCCTTTTCCTCTCCTCCTCGCTGCTGTTGCTTCTCTCGCTTCCTCTTCGCGTTGCAACTCTTCGAACAGGTTGTGACTTCGTCCCAACATCGCTCCCATTTCTTCCTCCAAGTGAACGGGCGGTTGCACACCACGCAGACTTTTTCCGGCAGATTTTCTTTCTTCACACTCGCGGGCATTCTTTTTGTCACTTCTTCTCGCATCGTTTGTCTTCTTTGACTGGTATTCGCGGTCGCGCTGATGTCGTTCGACGACGACGAGAGAGGATGACGACGACTCCTCCTCTTCTGATTCCCGAGACTGCGAAAGAGAAAAGACTTCAAAGACGAAGACGTCGTGACTTTCACCGCGCGCATGCGTTTTGGGTGGTTAGGGTAGGGTCTCTCAAAGCAGCAGTCTGTCTCTCTCTCTCTCTCTCTTTCGAGCGGTCGTCCTCCCGGCGCTCAGAGAAGGCTTACACCGTTGGTGTTAAAAGCTTTTTATTCTCTGACGAATTTCCCCAAAAGAAAACGTTCTTTCTGATGACGACATCATCATCGTCTTCGGATTCCGACGACGACGAGTTTGAGAACGAAAAGAACGATCGCGATGTCACCGAAACCACCGAGGAAGGAGGGAACGAGAAAAACGATGTCGATTTCCTGGTCCGCGAAGCCATGCGAGAAGAGAAATTGAAATTGAAATCAAAACTGAAAGAAAAGAAGCGAACGACGGTACTTCCCAACGGCGAGGATGATGACGACGACAAAGGCGCTTTGAATGGCGCGAACGCGAAGGAAACGGAAGAAGAGGCGATGATTGAGACGATTAAATCGAAAGAAACGATCGAGGACGCGACTCGAGCGAGGAAACGAGCGCGAACGCTTCTTGGGAAAGCGGATGACTTTAACGAGGAGGAGGAGGAGGAAAAGGAGGAGAACTCTCGAGAAGAAGACGAGGAGGAGGAGGAAGAGGAGGAAGCGAAAATGGACCGGTTTGACATGTCCAAAGAAGAACAGGAAGGATATTTCGACCAAGAGACGGGAAATTACGTGGAATACAAGAAGGAGAAGAAATTGGCGGAGGACAGTTGGATCGACGAGACGACGAAAGAGGAGTACGAAAAGTTCAAGACGGTGAAACCGTCGTCGCAAAGGTTGATGGAGGCGGAGAAGGCGGCGGAGGAAGACGAGGAGATGAAATACGATCAGACCGAGGAGGGAGTGGCAAAATTGAAGAGACAGTTGGCGGAGTTGCTGGAAGGATCGACGGAGACGGCGCTGAGGGCGATTAAACGCGTCGGCGGCGGGAGCGGAGGACCGGGGAATACAAACAGTAAGAATAAGTACGTGTCGAAACAAAAATCAATGAAGAACGGGAAGACGAAGCAACAAGAAAAAGAAAGAGGAAAGAGTGTGAAATTAGAAGGCGAGAATAAGAAGATATTTGACGAAATCACGGCGATTGCGTCGAGATTAGTCGCGGCTGGAGAGTACGGCGCGTACACCATCGAGAAGCAAATGTTGGAAAAATCGGCGAATCTGGTCTTGAAGTTGGAGGCAAAAACGACATACGAAGACGCCAAAGACGACATGTTCGCAGATTCCGACGACGACGACGACGACGACGACGAAGGTGTGAGAAAGAGTGCGAAGAAAGGGTCCGCGGAAACAGAATCAGCAGCGGTAGCAGCAAGTGTTGTTGATCCGAAAACGTTTTCAATCAAAGAGCTTAAACGTTGTCTGGAATCCCACGGAAGAAGCATCGGCGCAGGTGGTGGCGAGAGAATTGATATTGAAAAGATGTGTTTGGAAGCGTTAAAATCGACAATTGCTCCCGATGGATTCGCGTACGATAAATCGACTGGTTTATACTACGGCGAAGCTTCAAAAATGCACTGGCACTGCAAAGCGAATGTGTACAAAACGGAAGATGGGAACTGGTGGAAATACAACGGCCAAATGTTCGAAGCGGCATCGGAACCGTGATTTTTAGTACGCGTAGTATCGATAGATGATAGTAGCATTCAAAACAGTAAACAACATCAGTAGAACTCATTTTAGCTCTCTTTCTACTTCAAAACATCGAACGATCGACCAACCTCTCGATACAACGCTCTCGTCTTCTCATCCGCTTCGCTCTCGCCTCCCTCTTCGATCTCGTACGCTTGCGCGTTCACGATAAATAACGTTCTATCTCTCACCCCGACGTAATTATACACCCTCTTATTCCCATGCGTCGTAATTAACCTATACTCGTACTCGTAAAACGTCGTCTTCGTATCCACCGACTCGCGTTCGCTTTGGCGTTCCATAAACGTTCCGCCCGGCACGGTCGTTTGCTTCTTTGATTCCGCCTCCACGAGCTTTGCTCCGATGTCCTCTAAACTGCCAAACTCTTTGAGAGAGTCGATCCGTACCGGGGTCACCGTGACCCCTATCGATGCGTATTTCACGGACGGGTTTTTGAACAGCGCCGTCGCGCCCGCTTTCTTCTCTAACACCCACTCGGTAGGGTAGGAGAGGTGGAAGTTGTTCGTTTCGTCCACGTATTCCGTTAAAGTCATCTCGTCCGCGAACGCTCTTCTTCTTCCGTTCCAAATCATTCCGAGGAACAAAAACTCCGATAAAAGCACGTGTTCCCGTCGAGACGTCGTCGTTTTACTCGCACTCATCGCAGTCGCAGTCGTGCGCGTCTTTTGTCCTCCTCGTCTGGTTTTCGCCGTCGTTTTCCTCTCGTCGTCGTCTGCATCGTTGCCACGTGCACTCGAAGATGTTCTCGTCGACAAAGAGGCACACAAAGAGGACGACGACGACGCGCGTCGTCCGCTCTTCGCTCTCGTGTTCACAGTCGCCTTCGAGTGAGAGGAGAAGACGAGGACGGATAAAGAAGAACAGCGCGAAGACATCTCTCTGTCGAGAGAGATTTGGGGAACAAAAGTGAGGGAAACTATCGTCAGACTTTGGACGCTTTGCGCGACAAATGAACGCCGGCGGTGGTGGTTTTGGTGGTGCGAGTGTCGTCCAACGTGAACAACAACACGAACACCAGTACGACAACGCCAACCCGTTTTCGCTCGTGAATAACACGAATAATAAGAATAACAACACCAAGAGCAGCGTCAGCGTCTCCCGATCCCTGAGAGAATGGAAACGAGAGAAGGAAAGAGACGTCGTGAAAAGCAACGAGATACTGAGAGATCCAATCGATGCCCGGGAGATTTTCTCGCACATAAAAGACATCAACGACCCGGAACACCCGTACTCGTTGGAACAACTCGCGGTCGTCTCGGAAGAGAACGTCAAAGTGGAGGACGAGTTCTCGCGAGTGACGGTGTTTTTCACCCCAACGGTGGAACACTGCTCCATGGCGACCTTGATCGGATTGAGCATTCGCGTGAAACTGATGAGAGTGTTACCGAAAAGGTTTAAAGTGGACGTGAAAGTCTCCAAAGGCTCGCACGCCTCCGAGGCGCAAGTGAACAAACAACTCCAGGATAAAGAGCGAGTCGCGGCGGCGTTGGAAAACGGGAACTTATTGGAGAAGGTCGAGTTGACCTTGAGCGGGAAAACCGCGATGTAATAAAGCGAAAGCGCATCATCTAGAGCAGCGATATAGTATGTAGAGCAGAGAGAAAGAGCGTCGCCGTCGTCTAAATCGTCGTCGCCGCCCAACGCGCGTATTCGCGCGTATACGCGTTGAGAGCATTTAATTGTGTATTTTAAAGAGCAGCCGCATCATCCACATTTACCCGCACAAAATCACGCGCAAAAAGAATACCACTTGAGAGAGAGAGAGAGAGAGAGAATCTCCGCTGCATCCTCTGCGCTTTGCTCGTGTGCGCCCGAATCGTCTTCGCGCGCTTCGCTCCGTGCGGTGTTCCAGCGAAAGCGGATTAAGAAGACTTTCGCTCTGGGGAAATCGTACCCCGAAGAAGGGCCGCGTCTCTCTCTCGCACGATGCGACACGAGAACAACGTTCACCTTTTCGAAGCGTCCTCCTCTTCTTCTTCTTCTTCTTCGTCGTCGAGGAAAGACAGGAAAGGACCGTCCTCTTCTTTCGCGTCTTCTGGGAGTTCGCGTCGTTCGCGTCGTTCGCGTCGTCGGGCGCTCGAAGTCCTCCTCGTGCTCTCCTCTTTGTCCCGAGGGAAAGGCGCGCTCTGCGCGGAGAATGGGAACGCGAGCAAGAACGACAAGAGCAAGAACAACAACAACAACAACATCAGCGCGAAAGAACAACAAACGCAACAACAGTTTCTCACGGACGAGACGTTCAAAGACGCCATCGAGAAGTGCGTGAGAACGAACCCGGTGGATGGGATGTGCGCGGAGCTTCCGAAATTCGGCCCGATGCCGAGGTGGGATACGAGCAAAGTGACCAACATGGACCTGGCGTTTGCGTCGTCGACGAGCGAGAGAAAAAGTCGAAAGAGCGGGGAAACTTCTCACCCGGTGAAGTTTACCGAGTTCAACGCGGATTTATCGAAATGGGACGTGAGTTCAGTCACGTCTATGCGAGATATGTTTTCCGATTGCAGAGACTTTGAGGGCGTCGGTTTAGAGAGATGGAACACGGCGCGGGTGGAGACGATGGCGGGAATGTTTCGAAACTGCGAGACGTTCGCGACGGACGTTTCCGGTTGGAAAGGGAAAGCAACGGAAACGCCGATGAAGGACGCGGTGAAAGGCGCGGTCGCGTTTCAAAGAGCGTTTGTGTGCGAACGAGACCCGGCGGAGGGCGTTATGTTGAACACGTGCGCGCCAAACGAATCGATCGATTCGAGTTTAGGCGAAGACGAAGAAGACGAAGAAAAGAAGGAGAAGCTACCGTTGACGGACGAGACGTTCCATAACGCCATAGAGGAATGTTTACAATCCAACCCAATCGGTGGTATGTGTAAAGGAAGCGAGTACGGAATCATGCCCGATTGGGACGTTTCCAGAGTAACGGATATGTCGAAAGCGTTTTACGACATGTGGGACTTTAACGGCGATTTGAGTAAATGGGACGTGAAGAATTTGAAAAACGCGCAGGAAATGTTTTACGGCGCGGATACGTTTAACGCGGACATATCGAAATGGAACACGCAAAACTTACAAAACTGTCAAGATATGTTCCACGACGCGAAGAGTTTTAATCGATCCATCGACCATTGGAAGACGCATACGGTAACCAACATGAACGGAATGTTTATGGGCGCGAAGAAATTTAACAGCGATATTTCAAACTGGGACGTGCAGAATGTGCAGTCTATGCGCGACATGTTCGCGGAAACGTTCAACTTTAACCAACCGATCGGCAAGTGGAACGTGAAATCTTGCCGAGACATGCGCTTCATGTTTAGCAAAGCGAAAACGTTCAAGCAAAAAATCAACAACTGGAAAGGTCCAGCCGCGAAAGAGGCGCAGTTTAAAATGTTCAGCGACGCGTACAGCTTCTTGGGTAAGTTTCGATGCGAAGAACAAGAGCACGGGCCGGCGCAATCGTGCAAACAACGCCAAGTGTACAACTCTAACGCGGCGGCGGCGTTGGGAGAAGCTAGAGGCACAACATTCGCCCCGGGGGCGTTGGGAGAAGCCGACGTGCACTTGGCCAGCGGCGCTATGTTTAGGCATAATCCAGTCAAGGAAGCCGTGGCAATGCTTAGCCTCATTACAATCGCTTTGGCAGGGTTCGTGTATACCACCAAAGTGGAAAATAATGACTACACCAAAAAACAAGTCATCACCAGCAGCCGCTATAAAACGACCGAGGACGACGAAGAGTCTCCCGGTATCTTGTAATAATACGAATGATCGTAATAACAATCACATCAGCACACTAAACTATTACATACAGTATACAAGCGACGTAAATTTTCATAACAACGATGTGATGAATTCCTTCTTCTTCTTCTTCTTCTTCTAAAAGTACTTATTAACTAATCCTTTATTCTTTCTCTTCTTCTTAACCGACGTTCAGGCGAAAGACGTCGTTGAATATAAAATAACTCCCCGCGGGTAACCCGACCGAATCCGTCGGCATCAGCTGGAACGTCTGCGCAAACTTCTGCGGTTGCGTTTCGCTGTCAATCAGTAAGTTCCCGCACACGAACACCAACACGCCGCCGTTCGGCGTCGGTTGCGTATCGATGGTCACCACTTGGTGTTGGACTCTTTGGAACGGTAAAGAGACTAATTTTTCGACTATGGATTGGGCGCCTTTAAACTGCCCCGGGCGGGAGGCGGAGTGTTCAAAGTTCAGCATGGAGTGCGTTTCGTTGTATAAAGGGCCGAGTTGCGATCGGTCGCCGTCGAATTGTTGGTAGTAGTGCTGCGCGAAAGCCTGTTATTATACGCGCCGTCGTCGTGGGACAAAGGGGAGAGAAAGAGAAGATTTTTGCGTCAATCAAAAGCCATTAAAGCGGAGGAAAAGAGAGAGAGAAAGAGAAAGAGAAAGAAAGAAAAAGAAAGAAACGCGCACCTGCCCGACTTCTTCAAAGTTGGCGCATATGTTGCTCATCGCCGGTGTCGCCATTGTTGCGTGACTTTTGCGAAAGGCGCGTGTGAACAACAAACTTGTGGGGGAGAAAGAGGAACAAAAGAAATTGAAGCAAAAACGAGAAAGGCACGTATTCGTACGAACGCGATTATTAGTTACTAGTTTGTATGCACGATGCTCTGTATACAATGTCTCTCTCTCACTCACTCTCTCACTCACTCTCTAAATATAAATGATCTCTAAACCGCTCTTCCTTCAGTGCGAATGGTATCCTAGTTTTGCGCGAAACGCACTGTCCGACTAAAAACCGAATTGTTGATACCTTTGCGAAGAAGAGTTGTCTCTCTCTCTCTCCCTCTCTCTCTCTATTACGCCTCTCTCTTGCCCCTTGATAAAAAATACAAACGCGCATGGGTGACGTCATGACCTATCTTACCAACCACGCACACTTCGACACCTTATTATATATTCTCTTTCTACGTCTTTAAACTATTTCGACACGAGCATTTAGTTCGCAGCCTCCTTCCATCCAGAGAGTTGGTCGATGCCCATCGCAGACATAATCGTCACCACAACTTCCGCGCCTTCGTCAAACTTCTTTTGCACTTCTTGCGCTAAAGCAAACGCAGAGTCCCCGGATCTGTCATCCGGTAACTTCAAATCTTCTCTCGTGTCTCCCTTTTCATCCATCAAAGACATGTGGTCGTCGTCGTCAATGTCCAACAACGTGTATTCCGTCTTGGAGACGACCGGAACTTCCAAGTTGTGGCCAGCTGGGACGAGTTCGTCGCATCTTTTGCCGGTGAAGATGTCTTCGGCGACAAAGTGGCACTTGGCGTGACCGTGCTTGCCGGTTTTGGACGTGGAAACGTCGATGACCTGTTCGCGAAAAGTGAATTGTGAGTATTGAAGAGAGGAAGAGGCAAGAGGTGAGTACAACAAAAAGAGAAAAGTGAGAGGGTTTTTTTGAACGCAATCGGGCGTAAAACGCATAATGAAACGTTTCAGACGCCACCACAAAAACTCGAAAAGAGTAAAACGCGTGGGAGCGCATTCAAAACGCGCGTAAAACGCCCAACAATCCGTTCGCGACTGGACGGGCGCGCACGAATTCGTTTCATTTTTCGACACAAATGCGCGAAAAAATGATGGAGGAAGCGCGTACCTTGCACGCTTTGCCTTTGATGACGATGTAGCCACCCTTACGGACGGAACCGGCTTGCATCGGTACCGTTTTAGAGGCACCGGCATCGGTGGATTCAAAAGTTTCGACTTCGTGGTCGCTCATTGTTCGCAAGTGTGTGTGGTGTTTTGAGTTTCGTTGGTGATAAATGAATGAGGAATACGAGGGGAGTGTGCTC
>Ga0213868_10001703_pt1 | contig 21251 bp, 15 predicted proteins | sample PICome_9_FD_160087 | JGI IMG/M metagenome (GOLD analysis project Ga0213868, IMG submission 160087) | Coastal seawater microbial communities near Pivers Island, North Carolina, United States - PICO127 | ecosystem: Environmental > Aquatic > Marine > Coastal | place: USA: North Carolina...
CGCTGAAGTTTTCGGTCGTTCCGGTTTTACCACCGGCAGGTTGATTGGGAACCTGGGCCCGGGTGCCCGTACCCCGGATCACGTTCTGCTCCAGCACCTGAGCGGCTAAGCAAGCAATGTCCTCGCCTAGCACTCGGGTGCCCTGCGCCTCGTGTTCGTAGAGCACATTGCCAGATGCGTCTTCAATGCGGTCGATGTAATAGGGCTCGTGGCGAACACCACCATTGGCGATAGTGGCGTAGGCGCTGGCTACCTCGAGTGGTCGCACTTCGGTTGCGCCAAGCGGCAGGCTCTTATTGTTGTCGGTCACCGGATCAAGCTCGAGGCCGAGCCGATTCGCAGTCTCGATGACGTTCGGGATACCAACCGCCTGGCCAAGTCGCACGAAACCGCAGTTTGATGACCGGGTCACCTGGTTGACCAACGTGTCGATGCTGCCACCAGAATTGCCGAAGTTGTTCACGGTGTAGATCGGATCGACCGACCCGGGGTTGTCGAACAAACACGGACCGATTCCCGAGATGGTGTCATTCGGAACGTATCCAGCTTCGAGCGCTGCGATCAATACAAAGGTCTTGAATGATGAACCGGGCTGACGATCACCCTGGGTGGCGAGGTTGAACTTGGCCTCTTCGAAACGAGGTCCACCAACGAGCGCCCGGACAGCACCGGTTCCCGGCTCGATAGCTGCGATTGCCATCGTGAAACGAGTCTTGTTCTCTTCCTCGGTGTTACCCGGCAGGATGGCGAAATCAGCGGGAACATGACTGTCACGAGCGTTCTCGGCCTCTCGCTGAGCGTCCGAATCGTAGGTTGTGAAGATCCGCAGACCACCACGGAAGAGTCCGTTGATGCGACCTTCCTGGGTGTCACCGACCAGAGCGATGACCTCTGGCGCCAGATTCGCAGGCAGATTGCCATCGATGAAACGTCGCCGAACCTCGGCCACATAATAGTCCTCGGGCAATTGTGCTTCGAGGAAATTACGTTCGCTCGGCAACGGTACCCGGCTGTAAAAACGCGCTTCTTCTTCGTCGATCGCTCCGACATCAACCAGCCGGTTGAACACAATCTGACGTTGCCGTTGCGCCGCAGCCGGATTGATAAACGGGTCGTACTCACCCGGGCTCGAAATCAGGGCAGCCAGAAGCGCTGTTTCGGGCCAATCCAGGTCGGTGGCGTCCTTGTCGAAGTACACCTCGGCAGCAGCCTGCACGCCATAAGCCCCAGCGCCGAAATACACCGAGTTCAGGTATGCCTCGAGGATTTCGCCCTTGACCAGGTCGCCTTCCATGCGCCAAGACAACACCGCTTCACGAATTTTGATTGGGACAGATCGTTCTTCGCGTTCGGCTTCGGTCAGCACCCGGTTCTTGATGAGCTGTTGGGAGATAGTGGAACCACCCTGGGAAATACCACCGGCGCCCACGTTCTCGACAAGCGCCCGGAAGGTAGCCCGAAGGTTGATTCCTGGGTGGCTAAAGAACTCGGCGTCTTCGATCGTGACCACCGCAGTGATCAGCTGCTCGGGCATGTCTTCGAGCGCAAGGAGTTCACGGTTCGAACCATCGTCGACGAACCGGAAGATCTCGTTGCCTGCGCTGTCGTACAGAAGGCTACGAGTATCGAGACCAGCGAGCGAGATATCGAAGCCTGCCCGTCCATTGACCGCACCTTTGAGCGAGCTGATCTGTGGGCCCATGACCGCCCCAGCGGACACGACGGTGACCGCCAACAGGGTCACTACGAGAAACATTCGTAGGAGTGTCGAACCAATGCGCAGCACCTCGTAATGGTAGCGGGCTTGCGCGGGCTGAATTCGGCACCCGGTGGCTATTAAGGAACGCTCCCCTGGTGGCAAAAATCCGAACGCCCCGCCTGGGGGGAAGTGGCGGGGCGTTTTAGCAGCGAACTCAAAGGGGGATCGAGTAGCCGCCATGGACTTGTGTGGATTACCGTAACGAATTACATCCGTGTCGTCTACGTGACAGGAGGCACGGGTGAACCCGGGAATACGCCTGCTCTGGCATGCAGATAGTCGTCTAATCCGCGTCAGTCGTCGGCCCACCATCGCTCGGCTAGTGCACTGAAGTTTGGTTGGCCAGTGGTAGCGGTCACTCCTCCGTCCACGACGAGCCCATGGCCGGTCACATAGGAGGCATCATCGCTTGCCAGGAACGCAACAGCGCTGGCGATTTCGTCGGCAACACCCATACGAGCCATCGGAACCAACCGCTCATATTGTTCTGCGGCGCGCCGACTCTTCACCAGCGAGTCGGTCATTGCTGTCTCAACACCACCGGGGCAGACAGCGTTAACCCTGATGTTGTCGCGAGCGTGATCGGCGGCCATCGCTCGCGTGAGGTTCATCACCGCTCCCTTCGCCGCGTTATACGCAGGAACTCCCCAATCGCCGAACAGGCCGGAGATAGACGCGGTGTTGACGATTGCGCCACCTCCATTCGTTCGCAGATGGGGAATGGCGGCGCGGCACCCGTAGAAGACTGCATTGAGGTCAACGTCGATCACCCGATGCCACGCGTCTAGGTCGATCGAATCAACCCGTCCGAACGAGCCGATACCAGCGTTGTTGAAGACAATGTCGAGTTTGCCGAAGTGGTCGACAGCCGCCTGCATCAGAGACTCAACCGCACCTACGTCGGTCACATCTAACCCATAAGGCATCACCGCATCGCCGATATCTAGCGCCAGTGCCTCAGCTGCATCACCTTGAAGATCAGCAATAACCACCGATGCTCCTTCGCTCGCTAGCCGCCGAACTGTCGCCGCACCAATTCCCGAGGCACCACCTGTAACCACCGCAACCTTGTCTGTAAATCGTTCGCTCATGTAGCTGAACCTATTCGTCTGGGCCCACCACAAGCCAAACCGCCTTCGACCACGTGAAGCGCAGCGGAACACTCCTCCGCTTGCAGGGACCCTCGACTTGCTCAGCCTCACAGAGCCGCAGCAGCAATCGCGAAGCGTTGCCAGCAAGGTTGACTACCCTCCACCGCCGCGAGCAAAACGAACGAAATCAATACTGCGCGTACAGCATGAATCCGGCGATGCCGCCGATGACGAGGAAGAACATGGCGGCTTTGGCGGCGGCTTTGGTCATGCCATAGAAGAAGCCGAGCAGGGCGATGCCTGCGATTGCAGCCAAGACGATAACGAAGGTGGTATCCACGCCGCTGGCGAGTAGGCCCTCGGGGATGCGATCGACAACTGACGATGGCAACTGGTTCAGCACCGCATCGGGAATGTCTTGGATGACCCCGTCACGCAAATCGTTGACGACATCAGGAAAACGTTCGCGTAGCTCGACAGGTAACGCTTCGATCTCGCTGGGGTCCATTTGCAGGATTTGCACGCCCTGACTGTAGGACCCAAGGTCGCTCCATGTCGGGCACCCCGACTAGCATGGTGTGTTCAAGACTCTGAGGGGACCTGCCATGGCGAACACACTTGATGAACTCATTGAAGACCTAAAGCCTGAAGCGGCTGACGAAATGGATTTCGAGGCCGAGCGCCTCCACCGTAAGCAGCGCCTGGCTGCTGGACTCCGCACCATGGGACGGCTGAATCTTGCCGAGGGTGTTGCTGGCCACGTGACCGTGCGAGATCCTGAGTTCCCAGATCGTTTCTGGGTGAATCCGTTTGGTCACAATTTCAAACTCATGACCGTCAGTGATCTGATCTGTGTCGATCATCATGGCGACGTCGTCGTTGGCGACCGCCCGGTCAACACCGCTGCATTCGCTATTCACAGCGAGCTCCACAAGGCACGTCCCGATGTCATCGCTGCTGCGCACAGTCACTCGATGTACGGGCGGACGTTCTCGTCGTTGGGCACCCCACTGCAGATGATCTCCCAAGATCACACCATGTTCTACAACGACGTTGCGTATTGCAAGGTCGGCAGCGGCACACCAGTTGTTGATACCGAGATCTCCGCGCAGATGGCAGCAGCCCTCGGCGACAAGAAGGTCATGATTCACCAGAACCATGGCCATATCACCACGGGCGGCTCTGTGGATGCTGCGGTCTGGTGGTTTGTGTCGCTCGAACGTTGTATGCAGTCACAACTGATTGCCATGTCAGCAGGCACTCCTATCGAAGTTTCGGACGAAATCGCTCAACAGGGCTGGGACGTGCAAGGTCAGGACCTCTCTGGCTGGTTCCAGTTCCAGCCATTCTGGGACGAACTTGTGGCCCGCGAACCTGAGTTCATGGACTAGCCGGATTCCCATCGGGACGACGCACCCCACTACACCTGATGTGTGCCAGTGTGCGCATCAGGTCAACCACTCGTTAAGGGACGTGTATTACGTGCACGTCGATTGCCGCGTCCATGTGCTGGTCGATCGACGTTCTGAGCTAGCGATGCCTTGGGGTTTCGCCACGTTCCTTAGGGCAGGGTTGCCTCTAGGGCAGTGTTGCCTCGTTCTGAAGTGGGCCCAGCGGCTCGCTCACGGTGAACGTCTCGGCGAAGGCGACATCGCCCACGCTATGTGCGATGTTTAGGGTGTAGTCGCCTGCCTCGACGTACCAGCCTGCTTCAACCGCATGACTACTTCCGCCACTCAAACCCACACCAGCACCAGATCCGGCGAGCCGCTTGTGCGCTTCGATGTGATCCTGGTTGGCCGGATCCCACAACGCAAGACTGCGAGGGTTCAACTCGATGGTCACCGTTTGTGACTCGCCTGCTTCGAGATGCACCTTGGCAACACCTGCCAACTGTTGCGCTGGCCTGGTGAAGCTCGACGCAGGCGGCGAGACATAGAGCTGCACTACATCGCTGCCAGCACGGTCGCCAGTATTGGTGAGTGTCAGCTCCACGTCGCATGAAACAGATCCGGTTCGGGTGACCACCGGCTCGGTCCAGCCAAAGCTTGTGTACGACTGGCCGTAACCAAAGGGATACTGCACCGCCAACTTGCGGGTGTCGTACCAGCGGTAACCCACCAAGGTGCCCTCGGCATAGAGACTGTTGTTCGACTCTCCTGGAAAGGTGCCGTAGGACGGCGTGTGTTCGATCATCAGCGGCATGGTCATCGGCAGACGTCCGCCAGGCTCGGCGTCGCCGAACAACACATCGATCAGCGCCGACGCCATTTCCTGCCCGCCCAACCAGCCAAACAGTGTTGCTGCGGGAAGGTCGGTCCAGCTCAGATCGACAGGTGACCCGGCATTGACGACGACACACGTCTTGGGGTTGGCCGCCGAAACGGCTTGAATCAGTTCGACCTGATCGCCTGGCAGATCCATCGAGGCCCGATCGTTGCCCTCGGTCTCCCACTCGCTGCTCGTTCCGACGATCACGATCGCGACATCAGCTGCAGCTGCTGCAGTGACGGCACGTGTGATCAGGTCAGTTGGCGGTGGTGGTTTGTGGCCCACGACCAGCCCCTTGATGCCATTGCCTCGCCCGCCGTTGAACTCGATCACGACGTCGACGGGCGCACCCGCAGTCAGTGGCACTGTGACCAACATTTCGACACTGCCCAGGCCAAAGAATGCTTCGCCCCGCTCAGGTGTTTCGTTGATGCCATCGATCACGACCTGACCATCGATGATCACCCGTGCCGGACCGACCTGGATGAGACTAAAGGTGTGATCGCCGGTGGTCGTCGGCGTCACAGTGCCAGTCATGCGAGCAGTAAATGCTTCGGTGCCAACGGCAGGATCAGGCGAACCGAAGTAGAACGTGCGGCCGGATTGCTGGGTCAGCTGAGCTGCAGCCGGACCGCTCCAGTCATCGTTCATGAAGAGGTCGATATCGAATCCCCCGTCGGGGCGAACCGGGGGTGCGGTCTTGTCGATGATGCAGCCCTGCTCAACAGTGACACGATCACCGAAACGTTCACGGAAGGCCTCGACCGGTGGGACTCGACGGTGGGCAGGCAACTGTGACGAACCACCGCCCATGATGTGTGCAGTGACAGCGTTGGGTCCGATGACAGCGATCGAACCAACGTCGGGACTCATGGGTAATATCCCATCGTTCTCGAGCAAGACCATGGCGGCAGCGGCGGCTTCGTGTGCGAGTCGGCGGTCTGCGTCGTGCTCCACGCTGAGTTCGGGTTCATCGACATCGTTGTTCCACGCGTCGAGAGCGTCGTGGACATGGATGCGGCGATCGACGATGGCATCTAGGAAAGACTCGTCGACCTCGCCATTGGCGATGGCCTCGGCTACCGGAGCGCCGAAGAAACGATCTGGGCCGGGCATCTGGACGTCGAGTCCGCCTTCAAGCGCTCCGACGGTTGTGCCTGCAGCGAACCAATCGCTCACGACAAGACCCTCGAAGCCCCATTCTTCTCGCAAGATGCCGTTCAACAATGCTGGGTCTTCGCTGGCGTAGGTGCCATTGACCCGGTTGTACGACGTCATCACACCAAGGGCATTACCCCGCCGGATCGCGAACTCGAACGGGAGCAGGTAAACCTCGCGGAAGGTGCGCTCGTCGATGATCGAGTTGATCGTGGTCCGCTGGTACTCAGCCTCGTTGCCGATCAGGTGTTTTGGTGTTGTGGCCACACCTTGATTCTGGACACCGGTGATGAAGGCTGCGGCCAGCACACCAGACAGCCACGGGTCCTCACCATATGTTTCGAACGTACGTCCGTAGAGCGGCGAGCGAATCAGATTGATAGTGGGTGCCAGCAGGACCCGAGCGCGCTTCTGTCGAGTCTCGCGGCCCAACAAGTCACCGATACGACCAAGCAACTCAGTGTCGAAGCTGGCAGCGAGTGCAGTACCCGTTGGGACACACACCGCTCGGACATCTCCAGAACCAAGGGTGTTCTTGGCGCCCCGAGCCCCGTTAGGGCCATCGGTCATGCGCAGAGGCGGCACACCAATCGACTCGATGCCTGCCACGGTCCAAATGTCATACCCTGCAGTGATCGCTGCCTTTTCTTCTAGCGCGAGTGCTGCGAGCTGTTCCTGCGTAGGTCGTGGAGCCGGTGTCGTAGTCAAGACGCGAAATACTAGTAGTCTTGGTCGGGCCAGACGGCCGTTGCGACAGATCAATGCATGAAGTCAAACGTGTCGATCACTCGGGGTGACAACCCGAACGGACAAAGCTCGCCCTGACCAACCGAACCAGCGGTGTACGACCCATGATCTCTCCATCCGACGAGAACCCTGTTGTCGTCTCTGAGGCGTGCACAGCCGACATGTGTCACAGTCCGAAGCCAACGAGCCCATGTTCCTGGCCCAACATCGCGCGACTGTTCGCACCTGTGCACGCGAACGCCGGGGATAGCCTGCCCCAGGCATGAGCACCGACGGGCTGCAAGCCTCCGCAGACATTGGTCGAGGCCAGTTGATGCAACTCACCGGTGCAAAAGCCGTGATCAACACTGCGCTGCGATGGCTGCCGTTCTTTCTGCCGACGTTGGCTGAAGCATTCTCGACGACCACAGTTCGTCTGACGACGATTCTTGGTGTTGGTGAGACCGCTGGGCTGTCAACGCTGCTCATTGGCCGTCAACTCGATGGTGGCCGAGAGCGAAGGATCATGGTTGGGGCATTGGCGCTCGCAGCGGTGTCTTACGCGGGTGCGTTGGTTGGGAACCTGTGGATCTTCGCCGTGTCCTATGTGACCCTCATCGTCGCTGCCTCCGCGTTCACCGTCAGCGGCCACGCTTTTCTTAGCCGACGTGTGCCGTTCCAACGTCGGGCGCGCACGATTGGAGTGTTCGAGACCTCGTGGGCGTCCGCTCTTCTGGTCGGAGCACCACTGATAGCAGTGCTGATAAACCTGTTTGGATGGCGAGCGCCCTTCGCCGTGCTCTCTGCACTGCTGGCGATCATGGCGTTCACGGTCGGCCGAAGTCGCGATGGATCCGTGCCTCTCGCCGACGCAACCGCTCCTGTCGTTCGCCAGCCGCTGACCTTGGACGCATGGATTCTGATTGGGGCCTCTGCGGCGATCGCTACAACGGGGTTGACCACTATTGTCATCGCCGGAACGTGGCTCAATGATGTGCTCGGTGTTTCCACCGGTGGCGTAGGCCTTGTTGCCATGGCCTTTGGTGCTGCGGAATTTGCCGCTTCGTCAAGCTCTGCTGCCATTGCTGATCGCGCCGGGCCGATTCAGTCGACTCGGGTTGCGCTCTCCATCGCCGTTGTGGGGCTCCTCGTGATGTCCCAAGCAGGCACATCCCTCGCTATCGGCGCGCTTGGCCTGCTTATCTTCTTTCTCGGCTTCGAGTTCTCGATCGTGACATCGTTCTCAATCGTCAGCGAAGCAATGCCACAAGCGCGTGGTCGTGCCCTCGCAGCGAACAGTGCTGTCGGCACTGCGGCTCGCGGCGTGGGGATCATGATCAGTGGCGTGACCTACGAGTCATTTGGCATCAAAGGACCGATCACCATCTCGGTCAGCGCCGCGGTGATAGGCGTGGCACTGTTAACGATCGGTATCCGCAGGTCGTAACGACCATTGGTGTCCCGCCAGAGGCAGTGGCGGGTCGGGGTGCAGCTGTGGCGATTCTGAACCAGCAAACGCCTAACGCAGTGCGAAGAATGCGACAACCACGTAATGACAGGCAATGCCGCCGATCACGAACAGGTGAAACAGTTCGTGGAAACCGAACACGGTGGGCCAGGGGTCAGGACGTTTACGGGCGTAGACCACAGCACCGAAGCTGTGTAGCAGTCCCCCAGCAACGAGCAGGATAAACCCAGCGACGCCAAGCGCTCGCCAAACGTCGACCACGACAACCACAGCAACCCACCCAACGATCAGATACGGAGCGACCACGACAGGCCGGGGCGCTTGGGGCCAAGCGAGATTCAGCAGTACTCCCCCGATTGCACCTGCCCATACGATGGTGAGGATCAAACGGCCTTGGGGATCCGGTAGAGCGACCGCTGCGATCGGCGTGTAGGTGGCCGCGATCACAATGAAGATCATCGAGTGATCAAGGGCCTGCATGATCTTGTGTTGCCGAGGATTCCATTGAACCCGATGGAACAAGCCTGAAATTGTGAACAACGCGATCACACCTGCGCTGAAGATAGCGGCAGACCATTTGGTGCCCGGAGGCGACAAGGCGACCAAGATCGGGCACAACGTGATCGCAGCAACAGCGGCAAGAAGATGAGACCAGCCCTTGAGCATCGGTCGTGTCGCGATGGCGGTCATCAGAGCCAGCCTAGATCACTTTCCGGCGGGTGTTCCGCGGCCCGGTGTGGCGCATATGGTGACGTGACTGAGTTCAAGGTCAAAGGCTCGAAGGCTCGTATCTTTTTGAGTAGCGAGCTCGACGCCGCAGCGAAGGCGCTGACAGGCCATGTAGTCGGTGGCAAGACCCTTGAGGTCGTCGTAAACCATGAAGAACAAACCGTCGTCTTCTAGCGTTGCGTCGCTGGGAACGGCATCCCGGACAGAGATCAGTGGAGAGATCGCCTTCGGGGTCGCCAAAGGCAATTGCAGCCGCTAGTCTCGTGCCCCTCAGGGCGTTTAGCTCAGTTGGCTAGAGCATCTCGTTTACACCGAGAGGGTCGGGGGTTCAAGTCCCTCAACGCCCACAATATTTTTCCTGATATGTCCAGGTCTTTCAGGCTGGAAAGAGGCACGACGCCGATCGCGGAAGCCCGATCGGGTCCTCCTTCGTAGCTTCGCTCATCACTGCTTCGATGAAGATGCGTCTACAAGTCCTGACGGAACATTCGCTCAAGCTTGCTCGCCAATCGCCATGTCTCGCCTGTTGCGACGTACAAGATGCCGTTCAGGCTGCCCCTGCCGCCGAACGCCGACAGTAGGTACCCGACAGCATAGGTATCGTCGCCCGCTTGCAGACGCTGCAAGCAGACTGCAACCATTCAACCCAGTGCGAATGGCCGCCTGCCGACAGACTCCCGATCAGAGTCTCAAGCGCGTCGCACAGATCAGTGCGCAGCTGAGCACGGTCTTGGTTCATCTGAGCCTCTCAGAGTGTGGGGTCGGTCCTTCACAACGACGATCCTACTCCGAGCACCTGGGCCGCCTATCGTCGTTGTTGAACTCATCCGCGGCGAACTGCACCACTGACCTAGGGTCGGTTGGCGGCGGTGCGTCTGCGCGATCAGGCCCACATCCACAATCGTTGGTTGTCAAGCCCTGTTAGGGGCCGCCTGCGGTTTGGCGCTGAGCGCCCGATGGGCGAGCCCGAGCCGTCCGGCTGTTACACGATCTCGTCATCTCGCGTCGGAGGGTCTGGACAGCAGAAGTGATGGAGCTGCGTCCGCTGACGAGCGCTCGCTCACAACCGTGCAGCGCTCATCCTGATCAATTTGCTCGACCGCCGGAGCCATTGCCGACCGGGTTCGGATGGGCCTGGATCGCAGCCGACCCCGAGCGTACGCCGGGGCCGCTTCACTGGATCCGACCATCGCGACTCTGGCGCCCGCCGGAAACGGGATTACGGTGAGACACGAAGACCTCCGGGATCGTGCGAAGCAGCAACTTCACAATTATCCAGCAGATCTCAACCCCTCAGTGATCTGTCACCAACATCGTGTTCACGTACAGCTAGAGCCGGGAGCCAAGCTGCTTTAGGAAGAAGCGGAGCTCGTCGTTGGCGTTGCGCGGCACGGTGTAGCCGTCCTGGTCGACGACCTCGTCCCAGTGGTCCCGGATCGATTCGGGCGAGAGGTCGACGTCGACGAAGCCGGGCCCTTCGGCGATGAAAACCTCCGCGACGCGGCCACCGCCGACCGTGAAGACGCGCCCGGTCGCCTCGCACGACTCGTGGCACAGGTAGGTCACGAGTGGAGCGACGTACTCGGGACCGATCTTGCCGGCGAGCCCGCCGCCCGCGATCAGGTCCTCGGTCATCCGGGTCTCGGCCACCGGCGTGATCGCATTGGCTAGGATGTTGTATCGGGCCCCCTCGATCGCCAGCGCGTTTGCGAAGCCGACCAGTGCCATCTTCGCAGCCCCGTAGTTCACCTGACCGAAGTTGCCGAACACCCCGGCTGCCGACGACGTCAACACGACGCGACCGTAGTTCTGCTTGCGCAGATGTGGCCACGCCGGCTGCGTGACGTGGAAGGCGCCCCGCAGGTGCACGTCGAGTACTGACTCGAACTGCTCGGGCGTCATGTTGTGGAACGCCTTGTCGCGCAGGATGCCGGCGTTGTTGATAACGATGTCGACATGCTCGTAGGCGTCAAGGGCCGTCTGCACGATCGCGGCGCCGCCCTCGGCGGTCGCCACCGAGTTGGTGTCGGCGACGGCTTCGCCTCCCGCCCTCTTGATCTCGTCGACCACCCGCTCGGCCGCGCCCTTGTCGCTACCGGTGCCGTCGACCGCGCCGCCGAGATCGTTGACGACGACGAGGGCGCCTCGCGAAGCCAGCATCAACGCATGCTCGCGACCGAGACCACCTCCGCCCCCGGTGACGATCGCGACCCTGCCGTCGAATCCCCGTTGCTCGGTCATTTTTCTGTCTCCTCGGTCGAATCGGACCCGGCGCGATCGCGTCGGTATGTCCGGGCCGTTCGATAGTACGTCCGGGTATCGGCAGTTCCGGCATCGAGCGATCTGCGACGGAACCGAAGGAGTGGTGATACAGCGAATCGACGCAAGCCAAACGGGAGCGGCCCATGGCTGATCGTCCCGCCAGTCGAAGACCGGGCGACCGACTTCGATCACCTCAGCGATGCGGAGCTGCGCATTCCCCCAAGATCCTGGCCGACCTGAGCGAACGCTGCCCCGTGGCCCACACCGACCGCTACAGGGAACTGCCGATTCAGCAGCGCCTGCGATCGATCCCACCGGCCTTCACCGCTTCACCGCTTCAACTCGACTGCAGCTTCGAATCAATCTGCGAGTCCTGCGTCCACTTCACCACCGACCAAACATTTCAACCAGTCGTGCTCCGCCAACGCGACCACGCCGCTGCCCACGACCAAACCCAACGAACCGAACTCTTCACCAAACTCCTCAACCAGAGCGGACCCGAACAATGACCATGATCTTCCCCTTGACAGCGATTACCTGCATGTCGCCGGTAGTGCAGCGCACCCGGTTGTGCTGCAGGCCGCGACTACCGAGCGTTCTCGACCCAGTCTCGACCCACACATGGTGCTACCTGAAGCGTGCGAATGCGTTTGGTTGCAGGGACGCATAGTCGGCGCGGGGCAAGCGCGAGTCGTCAGCTTTGAACCCGTTGGCGGCGGACACGACGCGCCTTTCGAGCGGGGCGTTGCATTCGTCCACGATGCGCAGATGCTGAGACACGTGAGGCCTACAGGAGATGAGGTCGTCGATCTAGTCTGCGCGTCCGCCCGATATTCGCGCCCGATAACCCGGGGTCCGTGGCTGGCGTCGCGCAGCACGTGGCGCTCAGTCCCAATCAGGACCACTGGCTTGGCCATCTCGACATCCCTGATCTTCCGAGCCACACAGTACCAACTGGATCGAAGGCCCACCGAGGTCCTTCGAGTCGATGTTTTAGGCGGATCATCCATAGCCAGCGGCGTGGGTTCTCCAGCCCGGAATCGCGCCAATCGCCTGGATCTATCGTCACGGGCTTAGGAGCCGTCGTAGACCAACGGCAACATATGGGTGTACCCCTGGTTTGGTTGAGCTCCTTCAGGCCGTTGCTGAGAAGGAGTTCTGCGAAGAGCGCGGGCTGTAGGCGCCAAAGCCCAGGCAAGTCTGGCCGCGTCCATAAACGCTGCGAGCCTCGGCCTGGGACTTGCGCTCAAGCACCACGTACAAGATCGCCCAGCGCCGCATCGCCATCCACCACTACTCGGCCCCCAGCTGGCTCGAAGCCAGAGCCACCCGTTTCATTGGCCCTCGTGCCATCGAATGTGTCCATGATGTCGACGGCAACTGTCGTGCTGGTGCTGGCGGCAGGATGGAGGCCACGTAACGCAAAAGGGGAAGACTTGACATGACGTGGATACAAACCATCCCACCTGACCAGGCCAAGGGCGAATTGAAGGAGATCTATGAGAAGACGAAGTCACCTCATGGGACCTACGACAATGTCTACATCTCAAAGAGTTTGCGTCCCCAAACGATTCTGGGGCATGACCTGCTGTACCGGGCTGTTCTTCATCACCCTGACGTCCAACTCCAACTCTGGTTCTTGGAACTCGTAGCGACGTACACGGGGATCTTGCTCAATTGCACCTACTCGCCGACGCATCACGGCTCAAACTACCGACGGCTTCTCAATGATCCGGCTCGCCAAGCCGAAATCGACGAAGCGATGGCCGCGGATCGCTTCGAAGACGCCTTCGACGGCAAACAGCTGGAACTATTGCGCTACACCAAGAAACTCACACTCACGCCCGGTGAGATCACCCGCGACGACATTGAAGTCATGCAAAACGCAGGCGCTGACGATGGAGAGATACTCGAGGTCAACCAGGTTTGCAGCGTGTTCAACTATTCGAATCGATCGTTGGCAGGTTTAGGTGTCGACGTCGGCGATGATCGAGTCGGATTCTACTAGTCGGCTTTAGCGCCCTATCCCAAACGCCCACATCACACCTGCACAAGTTTCAGGTTTCCTTGGGCAATCACCGCAAGCACCTTGACCTCTGCCTGTTCTACGAGCAGGCAGAGTGTTTCTCCACGCGCAAGCGAAGACTTCCTCTGAACCCAGAATCGCAATGGTTGTTACGCTGATTGAACTCACTCAGGACCCGGAGACAGAATGACGGCAGCTATCCATGTGCAGACGGTCTCCAAGGCGTTCGGCACAACACAGGCCCTCGATGAGTTAGAGCTTCGGGTCGAACCCGGACAGGTCATGGGCTTTCTCGGACCGAACGGCTCGGGAAAGTCCACCGCAATCCGCGTCCTCATGGGAATCCTGCACCACGATTCTGGCCAGGTGCGGGTGCTCGGGCAAGATCCTTGGACTGACGCCGTCGAACTCCATAAACGGATCGCGTACGTGCCAGGCGATGTCAACCTGTGGCCTGGGCTGACGGGCGGCGAGATCATAGATCTCTTCAGTCGACTTGGTTCGGGTCTCGACCCGAAACGACGGGACGACATGATCGAGAGGTTCGACCTCGACCCGACCAAGAAGAGCCGCACATATTCCAAGGGCAACCGGCAAAAGGTGGCCCTCATTGCCGCCCTAGCTGGCAACGCTGAGCTGTTCATCTTCGACGAACCGACCTCCGGGCTCGACCCGCTAATGGAGACCGTCTTCCAGAACACGATTGGCGAGATGCTGACCGACGGAAAGACAGTGCTCCTGTCCAGCCACATCCTGGCCGAGGTCGAATCATTGTGTGATCAGGTGACGATCATCCGCGACGGACGAACCGTCGAGGCCGGAACGTTGGCCGAACTTCGACACCTGACGAGAACTTCCTTCACCATCACCACCACCGAACCCATCGCCGAGATGGCCACGGTCGACGGCGTGTCGGACTTTGTTGCCCCTGACGACCATCACGCGTCATTCAACGTGGCCAACGCGAAACTCGGCGAGGTCATGAACCACATTGCGAATCTGGGAATCGTGGCCATCGAGAGTCAGCCGCCGACCCTCGAAGAACTCTTCATGCGCCACTATGCAGTTGACAAAACGCATCATGTCGCGTGCTCCTCAACCAGGCGGAAACGATCTACAGACCGCACCTCGCACACGAGGTCGAGTAACTGCGTGATTATCGCCCCAGTGGCTCAGACACTGCATCCACCTGCAGCTGGCAAGGACAGCCGATCGATCGTGGAATCGATCAACACCCTCCGGGTCGAGAGCGCTACCGCTGGTTCGGCGAGTAGTCCAACTAGCCGCAAACACAAATCGAGCGACTGGTGGTGACAGTATGTGTCTGTCATGACTTCATTGCTCACGCCCTTCACCGGCTTCATTCCATCAGCGGCTCACGCCCATCGGATTGTCGGACCGCCATCGTCGATGTTGTCGAGCGAACAAAAGAACGCTTCCCGCCTAGACGACTTGAGCTTCCGCCATGTCGTTGGCCGGGGCGCTGGTGCCCATCACGCCCAGGCCATGGAGTGGCTCCAACGTTGCCACGACCTCGATGCTCTCCGACCGGTCGACTCTTCGGTCATCATTCATCGTTTGACGCGCGGCGCTTTCATAGCGACTGGCCTGATAGCCGACGTATCCCTCGCTGCGTTCGACACCGGCCTCGTCAAACGTCACGAAACGACGATCGCAAAAAGCGAACGCAAGATGCTGAAGTACATGAAATCAACCCGGATCTTTGGCAATCCTGTGGCTCTTGCCCACCACGATCACCCCGAGGTCGCAGTCTCCCTAGCCAGCCACACGCAGCGTGACGCCGACATCACCTTCGTGGCGATAGATGGAATGCAACACTCGCTTTGGGTCGTGGCCGGCGACGATGCGGTGAATCTATGCGCCAGCTTCAGCGATGTCCTCTACATAACCGACGGGCACCATCGCCTAGCGGCCGCTTCTTCGTTGGCCGCGGCCGAAGACAGATCCGATCCCCACATCCCCGCAGGGTTATTCGCCGAGAACGAACTCAAAGTGTGGGCCTTCGCTCGAGCCATCAAGGACCAACATGTCAACACCGCCGACATCCTCAATGCGCTCCGTGAGAAGTTCGGTCTCGAGGAGTCAAGCCTCGAAGTTCCTCGGCCGACGGCTCGTCAACAGGTCGGCGTGCGCATCGACGACCGTAGTTTTGTGCTCACGATCCCAGCGGCACTCATCCCGGCAGATGCCTACGACCAACTCGATGTTAATCTGCTCCAAAACCTGATACTCGAGCCTCTCTTTGGGGTGACCAACCCGCGGACTGATTCACGGCTGAGCTTCATTGCTGACACCGCGGACGACGCCCACAACCCAGACTCCTACGACGCCTGGTTCCTGCCCTATCCAACGTCGGTTCGCGACGTCATGATGGTGGCCGACACGGGTCGGGCTATGCCTCCCAAGTCCACGTACTTCTTGCCGAAACTCCCAAGCGGACTCGTGATTCGCCCCATCGACACCGATTGATCTAACTGCCCGCACTCGAGCCTGAGCTCACAGTCCACCCGCAGGATCGTGTCAGCAGCGTGGGCACTTCCCGAACTCAGTACTTTCGGAGCCACTGGTCGTTGTCACTGCCCACCGGTCTAGGGGCATGTCGTGGTCCGAGACTGTCCCCATTCAGCTGAAAGCCAATGCCAGGAACCCGAACAACAGTTGCCTCGACGCCCACGTCGATGTCATGAAGTAGTCCTCGGGCCGCTGGTTGACCCTCGTCGATGACCTCGGATAGTTTGCGGACGCGACTCGCTGGCACACTGCAGTTGACGAGGCGGACCTCCCATGCCTGTGCGCTGTCAGAGGCGAACGCTTCGGCCATCAGATCGCGAAGTTCAGCCTGGTTCTGACGGCGCACGGTTGGTCCAGACCAGCGTTCGTCGCTCGACCATTCGGGATGGCCGAGGCCTTTGCACAAGTCAGCGAACTGGCGTTCATTGTTGGCGGCGAGCATGATGTGTTCGCCATCACCAGTCGTGAAACACCCCGACGACGGGGATCCACTGGCTGCCTCGTTCCCGAGCTTTGGTAGGTCGTTGCCGGTCGTCGCTACCGCTGACATATTCGATGCCATAAGGTTCAATGTGGTATCAAGCATCGACACGTCGACGACCTGACCCTCGCCAGTTCGGGTCCGTTCGGCCAGCGCTGCCATGACCGCAAACGCTGCGTTCAAACCCGTCGCATAGTCGACATACGGCGCGCCTACCTTGACCGGTCCCATCTCGTCGGTGCCCGTCGTCTCCATGATTCCCGACATCGCTTGCACCACATGGTCATACGCCGGTCGACCTCCGATCGGGCCATCGGCACCATATGCCGACAACGAGCAGTAGACGATCTCAGGGTTTCGAGCCTGCAGCGCGTCGACGCCAAGTCCGAGCCGTTCGGCGACGCCTGGGCGGTAGTTCTGGATGAACACGTCGGCATCGTCTATCAGGTGCAATACCGCTGCGAGGTCGGCGGGGTCCTTCAGGTCGGCTTCGACGAACTGCTTGTCACTGTTCTGCACGCAGAACAACGAACCAAGGCGCTGTGCAGCTAACTCGCCGATCCCGCCTCCGAGCCGGGTCCATTCGCCACCGGGGGGTTCGACCTTGATGACCTCGGCGCCGAGAAGAGCAAGCTGATACGTGCAGTACGGGCCAGCCAGGACCTGGGTCAGGTCGATGATGCGGATGCCGGCCAGCGGCGTCGGTCGAGTCATAAGGTCGCTTCCCTTTGAAGGTTTCGCTCCAGAACGGCGTCAGCCCTCGGAGAACATCTGTGCCACGACGAGCGTGGAAGCTTGCTCATCAAGGCTGCGGATTCCAAATTCGCCCGAGAACATCTCGATCACACCATTTCCGTCGGCGTCGGCTCCGTCGAGCATCGACACGCCTGATGCGAACGCACCCGCAACAAACGGTTGCGCCTCGGCAGGCGAATCGGTCGCGTTCACCCGCAGCGCCTGGTCAACAACAACGACTGCATGCCCACGAATGATCTCGATCGCATCCAACCAAATGGTGGTGTAGAACACTTGTTCATCAGTGTCCTGGGGCAACGACAGGACCGCAGCGCTGACGCCGTCGAGGTGTGCGAGTACCCCAATGTCATCGCCGGGGTTTTGGGAGACGCCGTCGCCATCGAGATCGCCGAAATGTTCTCCTGAAGCACCTTCGACAAGATTCGCTACGTGATCGGCATGGCGTCGTAGCTCAGGAAATGTACCGCCATCGATTTCTCGTTGCATCAGGTCGATGTGGTCAATAACAAGCTGGGCCTGGGCGTTGAGCTGGGCCAGACTGCCATCGGTCGCCAACAGTGCCTCGACTACCGCCAACGCTTCGACCGGTGGAGCGATGCGAGCAATGACCTGTGACCCGGACCCAGCTGAATCGGGAGCGTCTACAGCCACAATCAACTCGTCGAACTGGGCCAGCTGATCGGCCGTAATCGAGACGATCAACATGTTCAACGCATCCAGTACGCCGAGCCTTGTCGCAGCGGCACCATCGCCAACTTGTACGAACAGTTCGGGGTTGGTTGGCGCATCGGCAGATACGGGAAACCCACCGGGACCGGAGCGCAGCACGATCTCGCGTCCGGAGGGCAGAAGCCATACGACGCCTGTGCCGACGATGTCGGATGCTGGCACCGGGGCATCGCTCACCAGGTCGATGGCGAACTGGGCGTGCAGGAGCGATCGTGCCTGGGCCAGGCTTCGGTCGGTCGCTTCGATCTGCTCAGTTCCTGCATCGAGGCTCACTTCGCCGATCGTATCTGCTGCAAGGATCCGAAGGAACTCACGCTCAGCAGCGGCGATCTGGTCAGTCGCTCGAGTTTGGGCTGTCGCGAATTCTGTCCCAAGGAAACCATCGGCTACAGACACTGAAACGTTTGCCAGATGGCCACGGGCTCCGATGTCATCACCCGGGTTCTCGGCGCGGCCATTACGATCAAGGTCGCCGAAGGTGTCGCCTGCGGCGCCATCCATGATGTTTACGACATGTTCCGCATGACGACGAACCTCGTCGAGGTTGCCAGCTTCGATTTCGTTGCGCATCAATAGATCGTGCTCTTGTGCGATCCCCAGCTCACGTTCCTCAGCGTCGAGCGCGCTGACCGAGATTGTTAGTGCACCACCGGCTAGCTCGTCGATGCTTGTCGAAAAAACGATCGGGCCCGACGGTGCAGACGGGTTGGATCCCGTTGGTTCTTCGCTCACCCTGAACGAGCGCACGAGCGCCACATCTGGCATTGCAGAATCAAGTCGAGCCTGCCCGTTTTGATCAATCACGATCTCGCCGGCAGGACCGATAACACCGTCGAGCCAAGCCATGTAGCTTGTGCCCGCCGACGGTTGACGGGAGCGGTCGAAGCCGACAATAAGTCGACCGTCAAGGATTGTGGCGTTGTGCACGAAGAGCACCAGGATGTTCTTTGTGTCAAAGCTTGGCACGGCCGCCTGGGGTGTTTCCCGATCGGTTACTGGCGAGGGTGCAGGCGCTGGTTCAGTATCGGCCGGGGCTGCTTCGGTCGCTGGTGCTAGTGCAGCATCGTCTGTCGCTGTGGTGCCGTCACTGGCATTGGGGGCGACCTCCACCTGGTCCTCGGAAGTCGCAGCGATGGCGTCCGTCGAATCGTCGCCGCCGAGTAGCTGGGTTGCACCAACTACGGCACCGGCGACCAGCAGGACGCTGGCGATTGCGGCAGCGATGAGCCACCCTCGCTGCCGTCTTCCATCGGCCGAAGCCTCAGGGTACGCAACCACCAGAGTCGGGTTCGCTACCCGGCCCAGCGGGCGAGAGTCGCCCGCCGTCTGAGCAGATCCAGTTACTGTGTCGATCTCGCTGGCCATCGCTTGATCGAGGGCGAGTCGCATCTGGCCGACGTCTGCGAAGCGGTCCTCGGGAGACTTGGCCATTGCCCGTTGAATAACGTCGTCGAGCGCCGCCGACACCAGCGGGTTACTCGCACAAGCCGACGGCACCGGCTCAGTGATGTGTTTCATCATGAGTGCGTGCACAGAATCGGCCTGAAAGGATAGTGCCCGGTAACCATCTCGTAGAGCATCACACCAAGTCCGTACTGGTCGGCAGCAGCCTCGGCTCGCTCACCTCGGACCTGTTCGGGAGCGATGTAGGCCGGTGTTCCAAGAACAGCGCCGGTTGCAGTCATGGCTTCGTCGGCAAGTCGAGCAATCCCGAAGTCGGTCAGCACCGCGTGATGTCGCGCATCATCGACGAACATGACGTTGGCGGGTTTGCTATCTCGGTGGACCATTCCGATGGCGTGTGCATATTGCAACGCATCGGCCAGCTGGCTAGCGACCGAAACAGCATCAGCCGGGCTGAGCGGACCGTCCTGCTCGTCGAGGTGTTCACGCAACGAACCGCCGGGAAGATACTCGATCACCATGTAGGGATGTTCACCGGTCGCGTCGAAATCGATCACTCGGGCGATGTGGGGATGTTGCAGCTGTCCCATTGCTCGGGCCTCGCGCTGAAACCGTGCCGCGAAGTCATGGCTGTGGGCGAGATGTGAGTGCATTACTTTGATGGCGACAGATCGTTCAACGCTCACCTGGGTTGCCATGAACACATCGGCGGTCGCGCCGCTACCCAATCTCGCCTCGAGCGTGTAATTGCCTTACTGGCTTTTCGGTTCCACGAGAGTTGACTACCTGGACGTAGGGATGTGCTGGTCTACCATTGCCTCTGACACTATGGCACCGACCGCCTGGTGGCCATTAGCCGCATATGTCGCTGTGGCATAACGGGTTACTTCCATCGTTCATCACGCTGCACCCGGGACATGAGATCAAGTACAGCCTGCCTCGGGTCCTTATTTTTGTGAAGCACAGCACAAACCTCGTTGGTGATCGGCAACTCAATGCCTGATTCCAAACCCATTTCCCGGGCAGCAAGGCTGGTCTGGACGCCTTCGGCAACCTTGTCGGTCGACGCCAAGATGTCAGCCAGTCGGTCGCCTCGGCCGATTGCTATGCCGATGTTTCTATTCCGCGACAGGTCACCGGTACAGGTCAAGACCAGATCGCCGACGCCAGACAACCCGCCCAGGGTTAACCCATCACCGCCCCTCGCCTCCCCCAGTCGTGTGATTTCCGCCAGGCCTCGGGCGATGAGCGCTGCTCTGGTATTACGCCCAAACCCGATCCCGTCAGAGATTCCCACGGCAATCGCCACGACATTCTTGAGCGCACCACCAAGTTCGACACTGATGATGTCAGGCGACGAATACACACGAAACGATGTTGTTGAGAACAAGTCTCGTGCCTGGCGGACACAAGTTGCGCCAACACCAGCGACTGTCACCGCAGTCGGTTCACCGGCCGCCACCTCGTCGGCGAATGACGGGCCGGACAGCGCAACCACCTTGTCCGCGACCACGCCCATTTCGCCCAGAATTTGGTGGGGTGTCGCAAGTGTGCCCATCTCGATACCTTTCGATACCGAGATGATGGAGCCGGCGGCCACCAGAACCCGGGAAACTGACGGCCTAAAGCTTAAAACGTTGTAATTGCAACGATCTAGGCCCCTCTAGGGACCCCCGTCCAACGAGCGTCCAACATCAGCGCCCAAAAACGCCAGCACTGGCGGCCGTCCAACAGTGCCGGCCACGACCGGCACGATCACTCCCGGTGGCTGGTTTAGGTTATGAGTCTTGTCGTCGTCGTTGTTCGCCGAGGGTGAGGAATCCTAAGCCGAGCAGGGCGAAGGCGAACGTTGCTGCCAC
>Ga0213868_10001704_pt1 | contig 21250 bp, 21 predicted proteins | sample PICome_9_FD_160087 | JGI IMG/M metagenome (GOLD analysis project Ga0213868, IMG submission 160087) | Coastal seawater microbial communities near Pivers Island, North Carolina, United States - PICO127 | ecosystem: Environmental > Aquatic > Marine > Coastal | place: USA: North Carolina...
ACACAAATACATCTGGCGCTACACACATAGCCTACCTCTTCGCAAGCCTCCCCGGTATATCTAAGGTGGGGAGCTACACGGGTAACGGTGGAACACAGACTATCGACTGTGGCTTTACGTCAGGTGCAAGGTTCATCCTTGTGAAGCGCACAGACAGTACAGGTGACTGGTATGTCTGGGATACAGAACGTGGTATTGTTGCTGGTAATGACCCACACTTGAGCCTCAACACTACAGCGGCAGAAGTAACGACGGATGATAGCATTGATCCCGTAAGTAGTGGTTTTGCTGTTAATCAATTAGCTGCTACGAATATCAATGTATCAGCTGCAACTTACATCTTCTACGCAATAGCATAACAAGGAGAACACAACATGTATTCTAAAATTAACGGTGGAACAGTAACTCGGTTCCCATACACATTCGGTGATCTACGCAAGGAACACCCTAACGTATCATTCCCTAAGAACATCACACAGGGTGTCATGCAGAAGTATGGCATGGTGGGTGTCCTAGAAGGGCCAAAGCCTACACCTACAGCCTACCAGACAGTCAAGCGTAATGCTCTGCCTACACGCCCTGTCATTGGTCAGTACACAGAAGATGATGCACCTATGCCTGACATGGTTGGTGAAGACATTATCGCTGGTTACTGGATGATTGGCTACACTGCTGTAGATATGTTCGCTGACACTACAGATGAAGGTGGTGTAACTACCACTAAAGCTGAACATGAAGCTGCGTATCAGGCTACACTTGATGTTAAGGCTGCTGAGGCTGTACGTAGGAAGCGTGATGAGCTTATTGCTGAGACAGACTGGATGGCTTTGTCAGACGTAACTATGTCCGCTGAGGTAACCACATACCGTCAAGCCCTACGTGACATCACAGAACATGTGGCATTTCCGCACCTTTCTGAAGACGATTGGCCCACTAAGCCATAATAGTACTTGACAAGAGTAGAGTAGTGGTGTATAATAAACTTAAGGTTTCCCCAGGGGTATATAGGCATACCTCTAAGGTACTCTAAGGTACCAACATCACCTCTCTCCTCCTACTGATAGAAGATAATAAGGACATGGAGTTACTAAATGTTTAATCCACAACAGAAACATACTATCTTAACTAAGTTAGGATATAATGGTCCAGCTGATGAGAAGTCGATGGAGCAGTTCGTGGCTTCTAATCCTGCTGCAGCTGCTAAGATTGGTAAGTTTGAGAATGCAGCTAAAAAGATCATGACTCCTCCTCCTCAGATGGCTAACCCCGGTACACCTCCTGTGGAGATGGCCGAGGGTGGCCTTCCTGTCAAAGGTACTGCTGCTTACAACGTACAGACGTACGACCCTGTCTCAGGTAAGAACTTAACGCCTACTCAGCTTGCTAATAGACAGCGTAACTTCCCTGAGCAATACTCTGCAGCTTCTACCACTGCTGCTGATACTACTGCTACTGATACTACAGGTACTACAGGTACTCCGTTTGGTTCGCTCCTCGGCTCGCTGACGGATGGTACTGTCGGTCCGGATGGTACTGTCGGTCCGGATGGTACTAAAGATACTACAGGTGCTACCGAGGGCACTGAGACCGTAGTTGAAGAAAAACCTCAGACCCTGCTGCAGAAGGCTACAGCTGACTACATGACTGCTGTACCTACTATCGAAGCTCCTACAGCGATGGGGGCTACCCAGATCTCTGGTCAAGACTTGGATGCTGTACAGGCTGCTCAGATCGCGGAGGGTACTGGCCAGTTGACTGGCGATGTATCTCAAGTTCAAACTCAAACAGCGGATGCTGAGGTCGCAGGAGCCCCTGTAGTACAGGAAGCTATTACGTACGACCCTACAAAAGTGTCAGGTGAGATTGCAGCTGAGTTGGAGAAGCTAAAGGCTGCTCAAGGTCTACCGTCTGAACTGGCTACTGTTCGTGGTCAGATGTCTTTATTGATGCAAGACTTCGATGAGGGCACTCCTCCTTGGGCATCAGGTGCTATGCGGACTGCCATGCAGACTATGGCTGCTCGTGGTCTAGGTTCATCCTCTATGGCTGGTCAAGCTATCGTGCAAGCTGCTATGGAGTCTGCTTTACCTATCGCTGGGGCCGATGCTAGGACTCAGGCTGAGTTTGAGATGAAGAATCTTGACAACCGTCAACAGACTGCTATCTTTAAGACACAACAACGTATCTCTGGTTTGTTGTCGGACCAAGCCTCCGAGAATGCTGCCAAGAACTTCAATGCTCAGTCAGAGAACCAAGTGAACATGTTCCGGTCTAACATGCAGGCCACAGTGGCTCAGTTCAATGCTTCTCAGATTAATGCTATTCGTCAATTCAACGCTGGTGAGACTAACGCTATCAACAAGTTTAATGCTGATATAAAGGAACAACGTGAACAGTTTAACGCTAAGAACGATGTACTGATCCAGCAGGCTAACGTAACATTCCGTAACAACATGTTCGAGGCGAAGATGGGTATCAAGTCCCAAGAGGCTGTAGCCCAAGCTCAGATCACCTCTCAGGAGACTATGAAGCAGATGGCTCTAGACGCAGAGCGTAAGATGAAACAAGCTGAGTTGGCTCATCAGGCTTCCCAAGCTCAAATGGCACGGGAACAACAGGCCGAGCAGGCTGCAATGGAACGGGCATTTCAAGCTGAACAAGCGACAGCAGACCGTGCCTTAACTGTTCTTACGACCACAATGGCAGCTGATACACAGAAAGAACTGTCTAAGATGGCAAGCAGTGACGCAAACAAAGCAGGTTTTGGTAAACTCATTGGTACCATCATCGGTCTAAAATAAGGAGATTAAACGATGGATTACTCAAAAGGACTAAAAACACTACGGTCAGCTGCTGATAACTTCGACTATGATCGTTACGTAAGAGATGTAGAAGCGGGTAAGTTTGCTAAGAAGACTAAGTCCTCTAAGGAAATAGGACAAGAGGGTCTCATGCGCCGTAAAGCAGAGGCTTTGGATGTTCCTGATATGGATGCAGATGAACCTGCAATGGGTCCATTAGCCGAACGCTACCTACAGCTTCGTAATCGTCGTAAAAGCGGTGGGTTCTCATCAGGTGTCGAAGAGGCTCTCCAAGAGGCTATGGAATACAAAGAAGAGCAGAAGGAAGGCAAAGGGCTTATGCGCCCTAAGGCTCGCCCCCCGATGAGGCCAGAGGCTCGCCCTTGGCAAGACTCTGATAGTTTCATCAACAAGTTGATTGAGTCTGAGTCTTCAGGTCGTACAGACGCTGAGTTTACTACTAAAGGTGGTCGTCGGTTCGTAGGTCAAGGTCAATTCGGGGAAGCTCGTCTGGCTGACTTTAAGAAGTACACCAACACAGAGTTTACTCAGGAAGACTTCAAGAAAGACCCTAACCTACAGGACGAGGTCATGAAGTGGCACGTACGGGATTTGGATAAGCAAATTAGCAAGACAAAGGGTGCTGAAAACTTCGATAGAGACGGCTTACGTGCTGTAGCTCACCTCGGTGGTATCAGCGGTATGAAACAGTTTGTAGCCTCTGGCGGCAAGTACAACCCGTCTGACGAGCTGGGGACATCCCTCACAAAGTACTATAATAAGTTCAAAGGATAATAACAATGTCAGCTATGAATGATATACTACTAGATGGGTCTATTCCCGGCGAGGAGATGACTGTTGAGTTTGGATCACGTCCTTGGCATCGCCCCCCTGAGATTGAAGACCCAGTGGAAGCACTGGACTACCACCTTGACCGTATGGAAGAACCCAAGGTTCGTAAGGCTATCTTAGACGCTATTGAACTTGGTATCCCTGTCCGTGACCTTAACCTTGGCATGTTACGTACGGCAGTCTCCACCGCTGTACACGACTTGGACACTATGTTCATGATCGCCTCCATTACTCATGAAGCGTTAGAGCTTATGGCTGAAGAAGAAGGTCTTGAGTTCAAGACTGGCTTCGAGGAGACAGAGGAAGATCGTGAGGCAGAGTACAGTCTCAACTCCATGAAAGCCTCTAAACTGCTGGAGAAGCACAAGAGCACCGGAGACTTGGAAGGAATGACCCTTGAGAGCCCCTCAGAGCCTGTTACAGAGCCATCTATGCCTGTAGACGATGCGGAACCCATGATTGAAGATAACACGCCTGTAGAAGCTCCTAAGGGCTTGATGGCACGGAAGGATATGTAATATGGCATTCTTTGCAGGACTAGCTGAAGGCTTTATAACTGGACGTAAGATGAAGGCGGAGAAGGAAGAGACTGACCGCCTTGCTGATTACCGTAAGACTGAACAAGAGTACCGTGCTTCCCGTGACACAGTATCTGACACTCGTTACATCGAAGAGAAAGAGGCAGCGCGTAAACGTCAAGCAATCGAAGATGCACGTTACGAGACTGAGCAGAAACGGAGTGACATCCGGTGGGGGGCTGAGTTCGGTCTTCGTGAAGGCGAAGCTGAACGGGCTGGAAGCCAATGGGATGCTACCTTCAACTACCGTCAAGAACGTGATAAAGTAGGCGATGAACAGTGGTTAGCTCAACAAGATATTATTGCTGCAGAAGCTGTAGAGTCTCGTCGTCGCTTTGAAAAGCAGTTCGACTTTACTTCTCAAGAAGCGGATAAAGCTGCCGATAGGTGGAAGGCTCGCTTTGGTTTTGATGAACAGCAAGCTTTGAATGCTGAACAGTGGCAGCAGGCTATGCAAGAGTACCGTGAGACACGGGACACTGTATCCGACCAACAATGGACCGATACTTTTGCGTATACCAAAGACCAAGCAACTGCTGCAGAGAACCGTTGGAGAGAAGAATTTGGTTTCCGTGAAGGTCAAGCCCTTACAGCCGCACAGCAATGGGAAGCTGAGAAGGCGTGGCGTGAGCAACGTGCCGAGGTTGCAGATCAGCAGTTTGACACGCAGTTGTCTGACAAGCGTATGACTACCTTGATTAACGCTGGGCTGACACCCAGTGGTCAACCTGGTACTACGGGAGGAAAGGGTAACACCCCTGCTGCTATCGCAGAGTCTGTTATTGCTCTTAAGTCTCGTGTAGGCTCTGCTGAGTTAGATGCTGATGATAAGAAGTACTTTGATATTATCCTCCAAGACCCTGCCGCTGCCCACAAGATCTACAGCTTTATGCAAAAGCAGGCAAGTGAAGGTAATGTAATTGGTATCGAAGACATTCCTTCTCTTATCCAGATCGCCGGTATCTCAGAGGGTAAGAACGAGGAGGCTATGGCCTTTCTCAAGTCTAACGGTGTTGATGTGAAGAACCAAGACGAGTTCTTTAGGGCACTACAAACTTTGAGGGACTACAGCCCCACCCGTGTAATCACAGACATCGGTTCCGATGCATACCGTAACCCTAACGACATCAAGGTCATTAAGGACCAACGTGATCTATTTGTGGATACGTCTATTCCTGCTGCTCAAGCTATGTTGGCATCCCTCCCTGAGGGGGATCCGGCACGGGGTGAGTTGTCTCGGGCTCTTGATAACGTAGGAAGTGGTGATGCTGTGATTAAGTCACGTGCTATCTCTACTCTTATGAGGTACATCGTTACTCCTGAGCATATCAAGCGTCTGGAGTCACGTGGCGGAGCCTTTAAGAACCTGTCTCAGAACGAGTTCCTAATGCCGTACATGCCTGAACCTGAGGCTGAAATTAAGGCAACTGGTGGAACACCTAAGGCAACTGGTGGAGAGGTACCGGCTTCCGGTCTAACCCCTTCCCCTGAGCCTATTGCAGCTTCTGAACCGACTGTACTCGATGACGTACCTTCGTTCGACTCCGTTGGTGATTACAACGCATGGAGAGAAGCCGGTAACTCTGGCCCAGTCATCGTAATGGGGCAACGGGGTAACGCCGCTCCTATAGCCCGTGAAGAACCTGTTCAGCCTGAGGCTCCAGCTGTAGATGAATCTATTGCTGCACCCGAAGAGGTATCTTCTGATGTAGAAGGGTTAGCTAACTTAGCTAAGGAGCAAGGTATACGTTCTCAATCGGAACTCAACAAGTTTATATTCAAGAATGTAGAACCTGTTCCCGGTGATCGTAAAGCCACTAACCAACTACAACGCCAGATGTTCGAAGAGTTATCAGCTATACTAGGATTATAATAATGAATAATAACCTAACAGCATATGACGGTTTCAGCCTTACTCTAGACGAGGAGGAAGAGGAGACCATCTTTGAGGGCTTCACTCCGATTGAAAACCAACAGGTAGAGGAGGAACCTTTCGTAGAGGAGGAACCTCTTTTAGAGGGGTTCACACCGGACACCACGGAGGAGACTGCCTCGGAGGAGGCACCTACTAGCTTCGTACCCTCTGGTTTCACAGCTGGTGAGTACTCTGAGAACACGATGGTTGAGGACGGACTGTACCAACCTATTGAAGAGTACATGAACCTGCGGTTCGGCATTCAGGCCACCGAAGGCAAGACTCGTGAAGAAGTAGTAAACAAGTACCTTAACAGCAGACGCGGCAATGCTATGGGTAACTCCATTGACGCTTTGTCTGAGGCTGACTTCCTTTACAGTATCAAGGATGACCAAGAGAAGTTAGCTAAAGTTGGACGTGCCTACGGTGTCTACGAGAACATGGCTGGTCTCTTCTCCAAGCATACGACTGCTGGGGAGAAGGCTGAGGTTGTCATGGACTCCGTTTGGTCTCTTATCGTGGACCCTATCAACTTGGCCGGGGGTATCATCGGCCGAGCTATAGGTGGCACTGCTACTAGAGTAGGGATTAAAACACTTAACAAGATGGCTACCCAAGCTGCCATGAAGGAGTTGACTAAGCAAGCTGGTAAAGCTACTGCTAAGAAGGCTGCTGCACGTGTGTACAAGGCCGCTGCAACTACAGCACAGGCTAAGGCTGCTACAGAGATGACGGAGTACGCCACAAAGCTGGCTGCTACTAAGGGTTTCCAACGTGTGATGACCAAGGCTGGCCTCAAGGAGGTTGCTGCGGCTACTGTTGTCGATTCTATCGCAGGGACTGGTACTGAGTGGCTCTACCAACGTAGTCTAGCTCAGACAGGTGTTCAAGACGAGGTTAACCCTTACGCTGTAGGTTTAGCTGCGTTGTCGGGTATGGTTATGGGCGGTATCCAAGCTGGCCGTGTAGCCTACCGTGGTTCCACAGGTCAAGCTCTGGTCTCTGAGGTCGTACAACAAGGTGACCCTAAGAAAGTGGCACGTGAGATGCAGGAGTCTATCGCTGCGTATATGCAAGAGGGAACACTGGATAAGACATCGTCGTGGGCCTCTAAACTTGCAGACGGCGAGGAGCTTGCCGCTAAAGACACTGACTTCTTTGTAGAACTCCTACTTGGCCGGTCTGTAGAAGTAGAGGGTGGTGAGAGTAAACAGTTGTTCAAAGGTCTCGGCCAAACCATGCAGGAGAATGGTTTCTTCTACGTTAAGCGTGACAAGGATGATAAGATATCGAACTTCGTTGCTGACTTCATCAAGGAGATGGACGATGTAGACGCACAGGGTATCATCCGTGCGTACAGTGAGAACTCTGGCAACCCTATCACAGACCTAGAGGACATAACAGCTGAGAAGCTGGGTGATCTGTTCGCTAGTAAGATGAACCAAGGTGCTCGTACCATGAACGCTGCAAAGCAGATGGCTGATACACTTGACATCAACATCGAGGACTTGGACATCGAGAAGTACCTAGAGGTCTCTATGGGTCTTAAGATGCTGGAAACACCACCTACTAAGTTTGATGAGTGGGGAGCTGGCGCTGGTGCCGGTATCCGTAAAGCCCAGAATAACATGATTAGATCTCTGGTGTCTCACCCATCTACATCTATGTTGAACGTAGTTGGTTATACTGCTGCGTCCGCCATCGGTTCCGCGAGTGATATGACACAGGCTTTGCTGTACGCAAGCCGTGGAGCCCTACACAACATGGTTGGCCAGTTCGACAAGGGTGCGGATTTCAACCGTGTTGCTAAGTCATTGGCTAAGGCTAACGCCAATCGTGTACGGCTGTTGGTCGACCCAGATATGACAGCAGAGGCCTTTAAGTCAGCACTGCTCCGTAATACAGGGGCTATGGAGAAACTAAGCCGTGTTCAATCAGGTGGTGTTGAAATCTCCTCTGGTATCGAAGAGATGGCCAAGATGGGTGGAACCCAACGTGCTTTCTGGCAGAAGGCCGAAAGTGGTATCGACGTAGTGCAGGCTGCAACCTTTGTGGACGCACAGGACATCTGGACAAAGTCCCAGGAGTACGTATTCCAAATGGACAAGAACTTACGTACAACCTTCAATAAGAGTTGGGATGAGTTCTACACCAGTGCGGATGCCCAGAAGATCATGGCGACAAAGCAATACAAACAACTGGAGGCCACTGCTGTTGATAAGACGCTGGAGATGACATTCTCTAAGTCGTACAAGGGTAAGAAGGCTCTAGGTGAGATTGCTGGGTTTATCGAGGATGCTCGTAACATACCGGGTCTCGGGGCTCTTGTGCCCTTCGGTAAGTTCTTTAACAACACCATTGACTTTACTGTTAAGAATAGCCCAGTGGGTCTTGCAGCTAAGGTAACAGGACTAGGGTACAAGGACGTACCTATCAGTGAGATGGTAGCTCGTACAACGGTAGCAGCTGGTCTGGTATACTCTATGGCCAGCGGTGAGGACGAAGCTAGACGTCAGGGCCTAGGCCTCTACGAGAAGGTGAACGAGCGCACAGGTGAAGTTAGTAGTCTTCAGTACGACTACCCGTTGTCCCTCTTTAAGGCAGCTGGTCGTATCTTCTCCTACAAACAAGCCGGGGAGAACGTGCCTGATGAGATTGCGGAACAGGTTATCCGTGACTTCTTTGGTGGATCTTTGACACGTAACATCTCTAAGTCAGGTGATGTTATGGTTGACGCTGTAGCTTCCTTGATTAAAATGGAACTAGAAGATTCCGCTGAGAAGGCTAAACAAGCCATAGGCTCTATTGGTTCCCAGTATGTGTCTGCCTCTACTCGTTTTGTAGAACCTATCAACGAGCTGGTAGGGTTGGTGATGTCCGACTCCATTGAGCGTGGACCTGAGTTGAACACTGGGACAGGGTTTGCCAAACAGGCAAAGGACTCCATGCGGTACTTCAACAACGTAGCCGAGCTCTTCACAGGTAAAGCATCTCAAGTCAAGTACTCTTCTACTGAGGGTGTGATGGACCCGCAGTCAGCTAAGATGCTAGGTTCACGACCTGAGATGCATACAGACGCACTGCGTGTGATGCAAATGTTAGGCTACGAGGGTTGGCAACTTAACGCTGCCTTCAAGGTATCCAAGGCTACACCTGAGGCTGGCAACCAGTACCAACGTAACTTCTTTAACCTCATAGAGAGCGAGGCATCTGTGTTGATGCAGAACTCTGTATTCCGGTCTATGAGCACTGAGCAACAGCGTATCATGTGGGATAAGAAGGTAAAAGAAGTCAAGACAATGGCCTCAAGAGACCTGTTTCTAAGAGGGGAGGGGGATAGCACTTTGTACGAACAGTACGACCTAGTCAACTCTTCTTCTGCAGAAGAGCTCCAACGTGCTATGGAGGAGCTTGGTGTTGAAGGTAAGGATGTCTTCGACCTGAATAGGGAGACGTTAGTTATCTTGAAGAATAGTATTAAAACGCAGAAGACACTCGACGAGCTGAGTATCCCAGCTGGAGCTTATGCGAGGCCTTAAATGCAAAAAGGCCCCCCTCAGTTTTTACACCGAGAGGGGCCAGTTAGTCTACTTATTATAATTGAGGATTAGGTCTGCATACCTATAAGCCTCTTCCACGAGTTCTTCCGCTCGTGCTTTACTACTACTGGAAGCCAGCAGCCCGGCTAATACTGAAGCTGCTATTGTTGCCCTTGAAGGGGAGAGACCCTCAGGTGCACGTGCTTTCATAGTAATCTTCCTGCCTTCAACGAAGGCCTTAGCCTCTTGCTCCAGACATGGTGCAGGGGGCTTCTTTTGTTTAGTGGCCATTGTGCTTCACCCTATACTAAATTCTACCCGTGTACTGTACCATATCTGCAACACTTTGTCAAGTATTAATACGTATCAATGATCTCGTCGATGATACCATGTTTCTTACACTCCTCAGGAGTAAGCCACTCGTCTGTGGGGTGAAGGAGGTGTTTGCGGATGTAGGTCTCAGACTTCTTAGTACACTTCTTGTAATGTTCTATCATGCGATCACCTGTTAGATCAAACTCTTTAATGATTGCTTGAAGCTCATGCTCTTTACCTCTACTGCCCCACGAGAACTGGTGTGACATAACAGAGGTGTTGTGTGTCAGTAGACGACGCTCACCTGCCATAATTGTGAGTACACCGCATGAAGCTACGAGTCCCTTGCCGATAGTAACCACTGGAATCTCTGACATCATCATTGCATCGATCAAGTGGAAGGCTGAATGAACTGAACCACCGGGGCTGTTGATAATCAATGTAAGCTGGGTAGGTCGTACTTCATCAGGCATCAGGTTGTACTCATAGATAGCTGCTACAAGAGGCATGATCTTCTCTTGATCAAACTTGTCTACTAACATAAGAATACCATTCTCACGCAGGTAGCTGCCCGGTTGTTTCATCTCAGGAATAGGCTCGGGGGGCTTACAGCTAGGACAGACCATGGGTGCCGCTACTGGCTCAGGAGCCTTAGCAGGGGCTGGTTTAGTAGCCTTAGTCTTTTTAGCTGGTGTCTTCTTAACATTGGTTATCAGTTTATTAAACATGTTAGCGTCCTTGTAAGGGGTACAGACAGTGAAAGTTTTTCATAGCTTGTCATGTCCTTTAAGTTCATTTATACGCATCTCTGCGTACCTGATAACCTTCTCTAAGTCTATGATCTCGGACTCGAGCATGGTCTTGTCGGGGTAGGCCTTAAACCCTGCGCGGCTTGCGTACTTGACGATGTTGCCACGCCAGAACTCGAAGCTGTTACGCATGATAAAAGTGATCGGCTCAATGGCCCAGCGTGTGTAATGGCTAGGCTCTTGAACAATATTATCTTTATTCATATATTTATCTCCACAGAAAAAACAGTTAAATCCTTCTGGGGTACTATCCCCGCACCAATTACAATCTACCATATCTTCTCCTCGTAGAAAACCCGAACCCACTGTGCACAGATGTCTGACCGTACAATGTCGTCAAGTGTAAACTCGATAACAGGAACAGGGAGCATGTGCTTCTTAGCAAGGTGTGTGATCTTGGTCAACCCGTCTCCGTCCTTAAGGTCTGTCTGCTGTACGTCTCCATTAAGAACGATGGTAGAACCTTCTCCTACCCGTGTGAGTAGCATCTTGAGTTCATGGGTAGTGATGTTCTGCGCCTCATCGCAGATGATGAAAGCGTTATCGAATGACCGACCTCGCATCATAGCCAGAGGAGCTGTTTCAATATTACCGTTCTTAACGCCAGTTTCAACAGCACCTTTACCTAGGTGTTTGGTGAGCACGTCCAGTACGGGGAGAGCCCAAGGGGCCACCTTCTCGGCCAGATCACCGGGTAGGATACCGATGTCCTTGCCTACAGAGACCATAGGACGTGTGATAACAATACGATCAATGGTTTTAGTTGTGTACAGATCAGCGGCCATTGTTGTGGTAACGTACGTCTTACCAGTCCCAGCTGGTCCAAAGACTATAACTTGATTAGAAGTCTTGATAGCTTCCATCAGGTTAGCTTGATTGTCCGTCTTGGGTAAGATACCTGACGTCTTCTTAGCAGCTGCACCTTTATAGGTAGTTATACGCCTAGTCTTCTCTTTTGGTTTTGGTTTCTGGGGAGCCATGTCTTTTCCTATTCTGTATTAAAAAAGGGGAAGACCTTTCGATCCTCCCCGTTAGTATAGCACATTACACTATGGTATGTCAAGGTTAAGTGTTAGCTACATTCCTTCTGACCTGTTATAGGATCGAAGTAGCAAGCACCTCCCTCGTCTACGTAGTCGCCGTTGTCTTCTTCCACCTTCACAGGAACTACGTCCTCAGAGGATGAAGCATTCAAGATACCGTACCGCTTACCAGAGGCCCGGAAGGTTGTACAACCAGAGGCACCGCCATCGTAAGCAGCCATGTAGACATCCTTGAACTCTTCCCATGTAACATCGTCTCCAACATTACAAGTCTTAGAACAGGCGGAGTCAACGTACTTAGAAGCTAGGTTAAGTACTTTAACGTGGGCCATAACTGGAAGGTCATCAGCCTTACGCCCTTTGACCCCAAAGACACGGAAGCCGTAGTCGTCTACCCGTTCGATACGTGGCCCATCGTAGGTCTGGATGGTACGATCAAAGCCGTAGGAGAAGACTGGCTCAATACCCGAGGATACGTTATCAGCTGAGAGGCTGATTGTACCAGTAGGTGCAACACTCAAGAGGTGAGAGTTACGGATACCGTGGTTGTGGATAAGTTCTCGGATATCCTCAGGTAGTGTCTTAGCGAAGTCACTGTCAAGGTACGCACGGTCAAAGAGAGGAAATGGACCCTTCTCTACAGCGAGCGACACAGACGAGCGGTAGGTTGTGTCACGTATACAAGCCATGATGTCCTCTAGTACAATGAGGAACATCGGAGAGCCGTACGGATGGCCCATAGCCTCGATAGCGTTGGCTACCCCTGTAACCCCTAGGCCCATACGGCGTTTGGACCGAGCCTCACCTTCCTGTGAAGGCAGTGGGTACACAGCCCGATCAACTACGTTATCCATGGCCCGTACTACGTGTGGGATGTCATACTTCAGCTTATCAAAGTCAAAGGCATAACCACCTGCTGCATTTTTCTTGAGGTACTTAGTCAAGTTGAATGAACCAAGTAGACAAGCACCGTTGGGTGGCAATGGTTGCTCCCCGCAAGGGTTAGTAGCTGCGATAGTCTCACAGTAATGCAAGTTGTTCTTCTGGTTGATACGGTCAATGAACAGGATACCTGGTTCTGCCCAGTCCCAAGTGGACCGGAGGATGTCATCCCATAGAGCACGTGCGTTGATGGTGTCGTATACCCGACCTTCAAACTCTAAGTCGAATGTACCGTCGTTCTTGACGGCCTGCATGAACTTATCAGTAACACCGACAGACAGATTAAACTGTGTGAGGGTGGTTGAGTTGTTCTTAATACGGATGAACTCGGCAATGTCCGGGTGGTCTACCCGAAGAACACCCATCTGGGCTCCGCGTCTGTGGCCTGCTGAGGAGATAGTCTTACATACTGCGTCAAAGATACCCATGAAGCTAAGAGGACCACTAGAGCGGCTGTCTAAGCCCTTGATAAGGGCCCCTGAGGGACGAAGAGTAGAGAAGTCGTATCCGATACCCCCTCCTAGTTGCATCGTTGTAGCAGCCTCCTCAGCTGCTTTCATGATGCCTCCCATGCTGTCTGGGATGGTCATCGAGACAAAGCAGTTGTAAGGGGTCACTCGCCGTGGAGCACCCATCGCGGACTGTACCCGACCCGCTGGCATGAACCGCATATCGTATAGGATATCACGGAAGTTAAGGAAGTGCTCTTGGTCGTCTTGCAACGCCTCCGCTACCCGTGTCATAGCCCCCTTGAAGCTCTCCCCTTTGGAGCGGTACTTCATGGCGTGGATCTCCTCAGAGATACCGATTGTTGGGCCGTAGTTATCTTCCGGTGTTGAGTTTTTAATCATACTTTATCTCCAGTTGTTTATTAAATAATTCCATCACGATCATTAGGCTATTATTTTCTTTACTTACCACGTTCTTGTTTATCCTCTGGAAGCCATACCATACGGTCAATGTCTACCCGTGTAATCCCGATATCTTTTAACTCACGGTCTGACAAACGGTTAAGAATCTTAATCGCTTGACGATGCTCTGACCACATCACACAGTACCGAATGAACCGTACAACTATATTGTTTACCCATCTTTTCTTCATCGATTGTCACCTGATCCTTGTAAGACACCGCGAGATGCGCGGTCATTTAGTTTATTCATATTCATTTCTAATACTTCAGCCAAGCTGCTATCGAAGAAGTTAGCTAGGGCTGTGGCGTAGAACACAACATCTCCGATCTCCTTGATGATGTCGTTCCTGTCTAACTTAGTGCTATCCCTAAGTAACTTCTTTGTCTTCTCTGCTACCTCGCCAGCCTCACCGACAAGACCTAAGACGTTCTCTACCAGTCTGGTGTCGCCTTCTGTGACGATCTTATGTTCTACCCAGTACGAGTACTCAGTAGGGGTTACTAGAACCTCTTGGAAAACCTCCATATCATCGAAAAACTCTATATCATCCCGTGTAATCATGTTTCTACCTCTTCCGCTAATATTTGTGTTACCTTTACATCTTCTAATTCGTATAATACATTCCGAACCTGCTCCGATAAGGAGCTCTGACGGTCAGCTGTATCCAGATCCCAGTAGAAGTAACTGGGGTCCACCTTTAGTTTTATTGTTACTTCAAATTCCATCGTCACGATCTCCAGTTATACTATAAAGACGAGTGTAAGTCAACAAGGAAAGAGGTGACTATTTGTCACCCCTAAGCCTTTCTTCAGTATCCTCATCCATACTCCCTTCGAAGTGCCTCCAGCGATACCCACTGAGCATCGTACTGACCGTCGGATATATTTCTTTTGATGAGAACACCTTTCCACCATTCCTTATTTGCTTGACCAGCCCAAGCCTCTGGAGCACCTTTAAAGCACCCAACCACAACCCCAATCGCACCATTAGAGCCAACGTCATCCTTGAAATACATATCACGTTTATGACTGTGACCAACACTGCAAGAACGATACCGCTTTTGAATGAGAGCATAAGCATGGTGAACACCACTAATGGCACGGCCAAAATTGCCAGCGCCCACATAATGAGCGTAGTCGACGCCATCATAATTATAGATCGCGGGGGCCCCATCGGTGTACTCATGGTATTCGTCGAACCATTTCTTTGTGTTGAGGTGTGAGAATGATATCCCATACTTATCTCCTTCCAGTCTGGGGTCATAAGAGATTGCAGTCTTGATACGATGCTCGTGGTTGCCCTCGAAGCCATACCAAGCTGGCCGCTTACGGCGTTGCTTCTTGAAGCGGTAACGAAGTAACTCCTGAGCCTCGTTGTACGACTCGATGTCACGTCCGTAGTTCTGGGACACAACTGCCTCGGGCTTACGAGTGTCGTACGAGTTAAGTGACTTCATATCTGCACCGTCACCAAGGTCAACCACATAGTCTGGACGGATGTCGTAGATCAGACCACCTAGGTAGTCAAAGCGTTCATTGCTTGTCTCTGGGGAGGCATGGCCACACGAGAACACAATCGCTGTTTTACCTGTTGTCATTCTTTCTTCTCCTCTTGGGTCCATTCCTCTGGAATAACCTTGTCTGCGTACAGGAACCCTTCGTTCTCACACCAGTAGGCGTAAGAGCTCTTGGCTCCCTTGTAGAGTTTAGCACGAGAGTTGCTGAACACAAACCTGATATCGTACTTAGGGAATTGCTTCTTTATCTCTTTGTGCTTACGTCGATCAGCTGAAACAAATCGACCCTTGGTCTCGATGATGATACCGTTACTGAGTACAAAGTCAGGTGTGTATGTTCTAGTCTTACTATCCAACCACTTGATCTTCATAGTCTCGTACTCGAAGTATATCTCTCGTTCATTGAGGTTTATACTTGTTGCCTCTTCAAGACCTGATCGGTAGCCTGCCTGTATGGCCCTTTGACGGGTGCTGCTTCTTTTCATGACCAGTCATCCGCTTCGTCAACCTTCAAGGGCTTCTTGACCTTCGTTAGGTAGACAGGACCGTGGCTGTAGGCGTACATCTTTAGGCCGGGCCAGCAAACCTTCTTGAACTCACAGTAACTGCATTCCATACCTAGTTTCATGTTAGGTGATGTCTTGCTCTGCGGTACGTCCTCGAAGGCACGTGGCGGTGGTACTTTCTTCTTGACCATAGCCTTAATCTGCTCGATATCCTTTTCCTTGGTCTTCAGATCCTCTGAAAAGTCGTGAATATCTAAACATATATGCCCGTTGACCTTATCAATAACTAGGAACGCACCACGGGTCTTATCAGTTACGAGTGGATCATCCTTAGCTGCGTAGACGTAGGAAGATAGTTGAGAGATGTAGCCGAAGGGGTCTTGCTCCCTAAGGTTTCCTTCTTGGAACTTCTTGAAGGAGAAGGGTGATGCTGACTTAACATCAACTGTCATACCGTCTATAACACAGTCACGGCTACCCTTGATACCGTGGGCCTCCATCCTGTCTTGTTGGCCAGTGACGGTGTGCCCTGCTTGCTGTACAATACTTAAAGCAAGTTCCTCGATCATATCTCCGTAGAAGAACTTGAGCAGGGCGTTGGCACGTAGTGGGATGGCTAGGTCAGTCTTGTTGATCTTGTACCATGTCTTACGGCTACAGGGTGAACCCAGGGACGACATAGATAGGTAGCCCCTTGGTTCCTGTGGGTCTTTAAAACGGCCATGGGCCATCTCCGCTATGTTCGTTCCCATACTCTGTCCGATAAGGTAATCCCATCCACGTAGGCCGTGGAGAACCTCTTCCATGTCTTCTACAAGAGTATCTATTGTTGTAGTCATTATTATCTCCTGTTACTAGATGAAGAAGGGGGCCGTAGCCCCCTCCCCTTGTTTCTTAGAATGGGATTTCATCATCATCAAGTGTCGTTGCACTAGGGGCCGGTGTACTCGTTGTCCCTCCCGTGGTGTAATCCTTAGGTTTGATGGTAGTGCCTGTCCCGCCTCCTTCGAAGGGAACATGGTCGATAACCTGCACCCCCTGTAGTCGGCAACCTTTACCCATCTTGGTATCATACACATCCAAGTACACAACACCTACGGACCCGTTACCAATAAGACCGTCATTACCTAAATCCCATTCCGCTCCTGAGGGGGTAAAGACCTGAGGGGCTCCTGCTGCCCAATCCCGTCCGAACTTGTCTGTCCATGGGCGTTTGAATGTAACACGGACTCCTTTACCGTCCGGGTCTTTCTTACCCTGCTTACGTACACCCTCGCTCTTCATCGAAGCGAATACATCGTCTTCCATGAGAAGGGTCACTGTTGTAGCACCGTCTGTCTCAACATCGTACTCGCCTTGGTCCCGGTTAATTTCAAACAATTTAGCCCACTCGAGGATGCCTGTCAATTCAATTGTCTTAGTAGCCATGTTTATCTCCTATAGCTCTGTTTGTATTCTGGTAGTATAGCACACTGTAAAAAGCGTGTCAACACCATTAGTGTGTATCGTACCAAGTTCTACCTACATCGTAAGAACCTGGGGTAGGTATTTTGAAACCAAGCTCGATGCCTGTCTCTGTCATAGTAGTTGCGATCAGATTACCAAGGTGTTCAGCTTCTTCCTTAGTGCCGATAACCTCTACCTGATACTCATCGTGTACGAAGGCTACCATCTTGAAGCGTATACCTTCTTGTCTTGCTTTGGCATGGAAGTTGAGCAGTGTGTGTTTCATAAGCACTGACTCACCAGACTGTAGCATACCAGCCAAAGCCTTGTAGGCACTGGGCACCTTGACCTTACGGCCATCGTAACCCTTGAAGTACCCTTGCTCACCGATCTGAGGGATCAGTTTGCGTTTGAGAGAGGCTAGGCCGTCTATGCTTTGCTCGAAGCGGGTACGTGCTTCCGCCGCCTCCCTTTGGTTGACCCCGAGGATACTTGCTGTCTTACCGACACCAGCTCCAAGTAGCCACGCATAGATGAAAGTCTTAGCCATATCCCGTGTACCGTTTGGAACATCGAGAGCCTTCTTGTTCATATTGTGGATGTCTGTCTCGTCCTCCTTTTTACCTTCCATAATAGCCTTGGCGTACATGTCAGCGTCAAAGTACCGCCATAAGTAGTCGGCGAGTACACGAAGCTGAATACCGTCTGCGTCACAGCCCACAAGCCATGAACCTTCTGGTGTACCCCAACAACCCCGTATGTGGCTATCGTACTTGGCCTTAACCTCCTCTACAGCCGTCTTAGGCTCCCCGTGAAAGACAGAGGAGATATTAGCTGTATTAGGGTCACTGTGTGCACACCTGCCTGTCCACGCGCCTACGTTGTTGATAGTCCCGTGTATCCTGTTGTCAGGTCTCACTTGACCCAACCACTCTGCAAGTGAGCTACGGCGTCCCTCAAGGGTAAGCCACTGTGCCAACCCTCTTGCACCCTCAGGTGCGTTCTCAGGTAGGGTTAATAGGTTCTCCTCTGATACAGTATACCCGTACCGAGCTAGATCAGCTTTCTTCTCGTTGTAGAAGGTCTGGTCCATCTTGGCTACTTTCTTGCCGTAAGGGTCACCAACCTTTAACCTCTCGAACTTAAGGTGTGTCTTCGTCTTATCGAAAGGCTTCCAACCCGCAGCCCAGAGCACGTCTATACGAACCCTAGAAGAAGAAGGATTGAAGTTTATGAAGTCGAAGCATTGTAGCTCCCCGTTTACAACATTAGTTACTGCATACTTCTCCTTCGCTTGAATGACATTCGAGTACAAGGTACCGTCTTTCTTGGTACGGTATTGAATGCTGCTCACCTGTTTTAGCTTAGGCGGGAAGTCAACTTGGAATTGATCCTCCAGTACAGCCATCTCCTTTGTTACATTGTCGAGTAGCTCTTGGGCGAGACTGGTGTTGAAGTGAAAACCGTAGTACTTGGTACGCACCAGCTCTATCTGTAGGTCATGCTCGGCTCTCAGGGAACGCCTCCACTCCGGGTCGTAGATGATACCCTTGAAGTGGTTGAACAGAGCTTCTGTAGTATCTAGGTCGTTGACCCAGTAGTCGACCATATCTTGGCTGAAGTTAGTGAAGTCGTCGAAGTCTCCTTTGTGGACACCTAGGCGGATCCCCCACGACTTGAGGCTGTGAGGCCCCTTGCCACCTAAGGGGATAGGTACATCGTAGTCAACAGTACGGGAGACCACCAAGGTGTCGATGACCTTACGGGGGTCCAGAGGACTGTCTAACCACTTGTTGAGGAGTGGGAGATCATACTGAATAAAGTTATGGCCTACCATCCTGTCAAGAGATAGGTGCCATTCCGTAGCTGCCTTTCTCGCTACAGGATCTTCGTGAATGTTTTCAAACTTGAACACCTCCCCAGTGTTACTCATCTTACCACCTACTAGCCAACACTTGTCTGGGTTGTCGATAGCATTAGTTTCTATGTCACAGTGCGCAATTCGCATAAACCCTCCTCAATGAACTGCCATAACCAGCAGCTCTATTTCATCCTGTAGCCGCTCTGCCCTTCCAAGATCACCTGCTGCTAAAGCCTCAGATAGTTCTTTCTCTGTCTGGAAGAGCTGCCTGTCTATGAACGCACAGTCGATATCATCAACGATCTCGATGTCAGTGAACTCTTCAAAGCCCATGTCCAAAAGATCCTGATCTTCGAAACCGTCATAGGCGTCGTAGTCGAAGTCGTCTTCGTCGTAGTAGTTAGACATCAAACTTTTCCCCTTCTGCTAGGATGGTAGTTTCTGGATTGTAGTAGATAGACCCTGCTTTACCTAGTCGGCTGAATGGCCGGTTCTTATCAACGATAAACGTGGTGGTATTGCGCTCCTCTTCATCCTCTGACTCAACATTACGCTCCAGTTTGATACAGATGATTGCCTCTTCCTCCAAGGAACCAGCGTACTTAGTACGCCCGTCATCATTAACCTGTGATATAAATACCACCCCAATGTCAAGCTCCTTGGCTAACTGAGCCATACGTGAACCCACTGCCGTGAGTAGAGACGTAGCCCCATCTGCACCGCCTTGCGACAGATAGGCCAGACGTTGTACGTGGTCGATGAACACATAGTCCACACCGTAGACTGTAGCAGCCATACGAACGTAGTCCAGCACCTTCATAGGGTCATCGTGGGAACGCAGCTCAAAGACAACTGTACGGTCGTCTGCGATACGCTGTGCAGCCCCGATCACTGCCTCCTCACTTACGTTAGATGCCGCAGCGTCCTCCTTGGTCCGTACGTTCTTGCCCAGCTCGTATGTAGCCATAGCTCGGTACGTTGTGGAACGCATCTCCTCCATGTGCATCATCGCGATCTTAACAGCAGGGTCGCTCTTGAGTAGACCGCACTCGAAGAATCGTACCATCTCTGTCTTACCGCCTCCACGTGGAGCCTTGACGAATGTGATACCCCCTTTAACTAGACCTCGGATCTTATCGTCTAGCCCACTGTGCCCTGTAGCTACGTAGCTGTACGGGTTCTCACGTTTGATGGTCTCTTCGATGTCGAGATCACCTAAGTAGAAGTTGTCAGGGCTAAACCGTTGAGGCTTACGTGCTGACCACATTAAGTCGTCAGCGGCACCTTTCATCAGGAACTCGTTAGCATCCTTGAACTTGGACATAGGTACGAAGAAGAACTTCTCAGGGAAGAGTTCATACAGACGTTCGGCCGCGGCCTTACCGGGTGCATCTTGCTCCCCGGCGTAGATGACTTCCTTAAAGCTGTTCATGTACTCGTAGTTCTTCTTGATGAACCGCTCCGAGAGACTAGCACTTGGCAGCGACTTAACAGGGAACGACTTACCTAAGATCTGGAACAGGGAGGCAGCATCGAACTCACCCTCGGTTATGTACAGTCTGTTAGAGCTGCCCTTGTTGAAGTCTGGACCGAAGAGATCGTCTAGGCTTCCTTTGTCCTTCAACCAGAACTTCTTCTCGTCGTACCCACGGTATTTGACGTTGCTTGGCCACTTGAAGGCGTACCGTACTGGCTTTTTATCTGCGTCAAGTTGGAGTTGGATACCGTACATCTGACACACATCGGTATCAATACCACGGATACCTTCGTATGTACTAGAAATTACTTCTCTTTGCATTACAGGTTTCTCTCTTTGCTTCATTGGATAGTCTTCTTTGGCCCAGTCGAAGGTCTTCTCTCGGCTAGGGTACCCTCGACTACAGCTATGGCATTTACCTACTTGCTCTACCGGGTTCCAGCTGAACGCATCGGAGGAGCCACAGGCTTCGAATGGACATGGTTGGTGAGCTATATTACTCATAGGGTAAGAGCCTCCTTGCCCTTGACGTAGTACGCACCCTCGGGTAGGTTCATACCTGCTAAGATGTCTCGTAGTTGTTGGTAGCTAAGTTCTAAGACTTGTGCCCTGTTCGAGTCGGGGAGGACTTGACTGATATACACAACGTCTGTATCCAGTACAACCTCTACGTCTTCAAACATAGCTGTCTCGTCTAAGGTAGTGATGACGGTATAGTCAAAATCCATTTCAACCGTT
>Ga0213868_10001709_pt1 | contig 21220 bp, 22 predicted proteins | sample PICome_9_FD_160087 | JGI IMG/M metagenome (GOLD analysis project Ga0213868, IMG submission 160087) | Coastal seawater microbial communities near Pivers Island, North Carolina, United States - PICO127 | ecosystem: Environmental > Aquatic > Marine > Coastal | place: USA: North Carolina...
CATAATTAAAACTATTTTTTTGCATAATTAAAAATAAGTTTTACTTGATTTATCAATTTAATTATATATATTTAGTTTAGAATCATTATAAGTTATAATATTAATTATTAAGCAATATGGATAAAAAAAAAGACTTAGCAGATAAACTACGTAGTTCTGGTTTAAGACCTACCAAACAAAGACTTAGATTGGCTGAACATTTATTTAATAGATCTAAAACTTTTCATTTTACTGTCGAAAATTTAGATAAAGTCATTAATAAAAAAGGCTCAGATGAAAAAGTAGCTCTTGCAACTATTTATAATACAGTACACGCATTTGAAAAGGCAGGACACTTAAAAGAAATTTTATTAAAAGAAGGCAGAAGTTATTTTGACACTAACACAACTTCTCACCATCACTTTTACAATGAAGAGAATAATGAATTAATTGATATAGAAGCTAACAACATTGAATTAAAAAAATTTCCCACGCCACCAAAAGGAAAATCTATAAAAAATGTTAACGTAATTATTAACATTGATAATGATACTCAAAATCACTAGTTTATAATCATTCTAAACTACTTGACTTCTAGTTTAGAATCATTATATTAGTTTCAATAAACAAAAAGGAGCAAACATGGCACTTAAAGGATCAAAGACAGAAGAGAACTTAAAAGCCGCTTTCGCAGGAGAAAGCCAAGCTAACCGAAGATATCTTTACTTTGCACAAAAAGCAGACGTAGAAGGTTACAATGATGTTGCATCAGTTTTCAGATCAACAGCAGAAGGTGAAACAGGTCACGCGCATGGACACTTAGAGTACTTAGAAGAAGTAGGTGATCCCGCAACAGGTAAACCAATCGGTGAAACAAAAGCAAATCTAGAGTCAGCAGTAGCAGGAGAGACGCATGAGTACACAGATATGTATCCTGGTATGGCTAAGACAGCTAGAGACGAAGGTTTTGAAGAAATAGCGGACTGGTTTGAAACACTTGCAAAAGCAGAAAAATCACATGCGGGTAAATTTCAAAAAACTTTAGAATCAATTAAATAATCAAAACTCTTTTATGGTGGAGCTGATCTCCACCATAAAAATCTATATATTATGGCTAAAGAAGGTAGTACAGAAGCACCTATAAGACATCCTATAGATTTTAATCATCCAGATTTTTTGGATCCCAAAAAATTAGATGATGAAATGCGTAGGGCCTTTGATATCTGTCATGGTTGCAGAAGATGCTTCAATCTTTGCGATTCCTTTCCTAAGTTATTTGATTTAATTGATGAGTCAGAGAATGAAGATGTAGATAGTTTAAAAAGTGAGCAATTTAAACCTGTTGTAGATGCATGTACTCTTTGTGATATGTGTTTTATGACTAAATGTCCTTATGTGCCTCCGCATGAATTTAATTTAGATTTTCCGCACTTAATGTTGCGATATAGAACAGCGCAAAAAAAGAAAAATGAACTACCTAAAATTCCATATCAATTAGCTAAAATAGATAGAAATGGAAAAATAGGAGTTTTATTTTCTAAAATAATCAATTGGATGTCTGATGTTAAAAATAGTTTATTTAGAAAAATTTTAGAAATACTTGCAGATATAGACAAGAGAGTGAAGTTACCAAAATATAATTCTGAGACATTTGCAAACTATTTTAAAAACAACGTTAATAAAATTGGTTTAGGTAGAAGCACAGAAAGAAAAGTCGTTATTTATTCAACATGTTTTGTCAATTTCAATAAAAAAAATACAGGTGTAGCGGCTCTAAAAGTATTAAAAAAAAATGGAGTTGAGGTTGAGCACGCCTACCCGGGCTGTTGTGGAATGCCATTTTTGGAGCAAGCAGACCTTCCTAAAGTTGTTGAACAAGCAAAAAAAGTCTCTACAGATTTACTTAAATGGGTAGATAAAGGTTATGATGTCGTAACGTTAACTGCTAGTTGTGGTTTAATGTTAAAATTCGAATGGCCATTATTGCTCCCTAATGACGCTAACGTGAAAAAATTATCAGAACATATCTTTGATATAGATGAATATGTTGTGGATATATCTAATAAAGAAGGTCTAGCTGATGGTTTACAAGAAATTGATGGTGGAGTTACAGTTCATAATGCTTGTCATGCTAGAGCACAAAATATGGGAATCAAAGCAAGAGATATGCTGAAGAAAATACCAAATATAAAACTAGATATAGTTGAAAGATGTGCAGGGCACGGAGGAACATTTGGCGTTATGAAACAAACCCATGACCTCGCTAATAAAGTGGGAAGACCAACCGCAAGACAAGTTGATAATAAGAAAAATAAATATATGGCATCTGATTGTCCGCTTGCAGGAAAACATCTTAATCAGCTCTCCAAAGATACTGATATAAAACATGATGAGGCATTACATCCCATAGAAATTATGGCAAAGGCATATAAATTATAATTATGAATAAACAAGCAAGAGAAGTTACCAAAGCAGACTTAATTCCAGCTGATGAATATGCTAAAAACAGAAAAGCATACCGAAAAGAAATAGTTTCTTATAAAAAAGACAGAAGAATTTCTTTAGGACCATACGCAAATTTTTATTTTGAATCTTATGAAACAATGAGAGCACAAATTCAAGAGATGTTGCATATTGAAAAAGGTGGTGATGAACAATTAAAAGACGAACTTGCTGCTTATAACCCCCTAATTCCAAAAGGAAAAGAGTTGGTAGCTACATTAATGTTTGAAATTGACAATCCTTTAAGCAGAACAGAATTTTTAAACAAAGTTGGTGGAATTGAAGAAAAAGTATTTTTAAAAATTGGAGATGAAAAAATAAAATCTATTCCAGAGCAAGATGTAGATAGAACATCCGCAGAAGGCAAAGCTTCATCAGTACAATTTATACATTTTGAATTTTCAGAGGAACAAGTTAAAAAATTCAAAGAATTGTCTAATGAAATAATAATTGGTATTGATCACAAGATGTATGCCCACACAGTAAAATTAACCGAGGATAATAAAAAAGCGTTAGCATTAGACTTTAATTAAAATAATCCCCATAAATTAATATTTTTTACCCATCCCTTAAATCCCCCCGTCTTGACTTTACACCAACCATTTTTACATTTTGTAATTTTTACCAATCTTCCTTCTTTTAAAATTACAACTGGGTTGGAATAAATCGTTGCACTTTTAAACATTATTAAATCATCTTTAATAACTATAGCTGCCTTTTTTTTTGATAATTGCGAAACATGTATCCATCCAGAATTATTTTCATGGTCTATAATTTTTCTAAAATTATCTGAACTATCTTGGACTTTTACTGGTAAAAATTTTTTTTTATAAAATATTTTAATTGGATAATCTTTACCAGGCCCCTGCCTTAAGTTTACCTTTTCATAACGTAAAGTTCTAAAATATTCATCCTTAGCTTGTGCTAACTCCAAAAAAACAAAAATATTAATACAAATAAAAAATATTATTTTTTGCATTTATTTACACATAATGGATTTGAATCGATTTTTACTTTTCTAAGAGAAGTATTTAAAGAGTTAAATATAAGAACATTATTATTTAAATCATATTTTAGTTTAAGAATTGTTTTAAGTACTTCATTGGCTTGTAGCGAGCCCAATATTCCAGCTACAGGAGTAAAAATACCCTCAGATCCACAGTTTTTTTCATGATCTAGTTTTTCAGGCATGAAACATCTAAAGCATGGGCCATTTTTTCTAAAGTTGAATTTAAAAAGATGTCCTTCAAATTTACTAATTGCAGCTGAAATTAAAATTTTTTTACTCCTTTTGCATTCATCATTTATAAGATAACGAGTATTAAAATTATCTGTACCATCACAGATAATTTCATAATTTTTAAGAATTCCTTTTATATTTTTTTTTATGATTTTTTCTTTAAATGTTTTAATTTTTGTATTTTTATAAACTCGATTTATTTTAATCTTTGCTTGATTAACCTTAAATTTTCCAATGTCAGATAGATTAAAAAGGGTTTGCCTACTTAAATTGCTGAGTTCTACTTTATCATAATCCGCTATTCCAATATTGTTTGCACCTGCTGACACAAGGTAAGTAAGAAGTGGGCACCCTAATCCACCCATTCCAATAATTAAAATTTTTGAGTTTTTAATTTGTTTTTGTCCAAAGATACCAATCTTTTTTAAAATAATTTGTTTTTCAAATTTTTTAAAATCTGTGTAGTTTAATTCCATTTAATTTATTTAATGCCAGTCGAACCAAATCCACCTGCACCACGTTCTGTATCTTCAAGTTCATCAACTTCTTTCAAAACTGCCTTTATTACTGGACATAAAACCATCTGGGCAACTCGTAACCCCTTTTCAATTTTAAATGTTTTTTTACTAAGATTGATTAAAATAACTTTTAATTCTCCTCTGTAATCAGCATCTATAGTGCCAGGTGTATTTAAAACAGATATTTGATTTTTGGCAGCTAACCCAGAACGTGGCCTGATTTGAATTTCAAAATTTTTTGGTATTGAAACAGCAAGCCCGGTAGGTATTATTGCAGATTTTCCTGGCTCAATTTCAAGTGTATGTTCTATATTTGCAGCAAGATCCATGCCTGACGATCCATCTGTTTCATATTTAGGTAAATGAATATTTTTAGATAACCTTTTAATTAATATTTTTGTCATCAATTAATAATTTATTCAATAAAATTTCTGCAATTTTATTTGCAATAAAACTTTTTTTATTTTTTGGTATCATTTTAATGTTACCTTTTTTATCTATTATTGAAATTTTATTATAGTCTGAATTAAAACCGATATCTTTTTGTGAAACATCATTTGCGAACATAAGATCACAGTTTTTTTGTTTCATTTTATTAATTGAATTTTTTGTAATGTTTTCAGTTTCAGCAGAAAAACCAGCTACGAGACGTGGTCTATGTTTATTGTTTTTAGAGACGTATTCAAGAATATCTTCATTTTGAACAAAATTTATAAATTTGGAATTTATTTTTTTTTTTTTAATTTTATTTTTTTTTTTTTCAACTGATTTAAAATCTGTTACTGCTGCAGCGCACACTGCTAAATCAACAGGTAGAGTTTTTTTTACTTCACTCAACATTTCATCCGCAGTAGTAATTTTTTTAATCTTTAAACCTTTAGCAAATGCAAGATTAGATGGTCCGGAAATAAGAGTCGTATTTACACCCAATTTATTTAACGCAATAGCAATCTCATAACCTTGTTTTCCACTAGACTCGTTCGAAATATATCTGACAGGGTCGATATATTCTCTGGTAGGCCCTGTAGTAACTAAAGCTTTCCACTTTTTCTTCCTGACTAAATTTCTCTTATAAAAGTAGTTTTTTACATATACATATATCTGTCTTGGACTAGACATCTTCCCTTCACCAAATTCTCCACAAGCCATCTCGCCTTTTTCTGGTCCAATAAAAAAATATCCAAAATCTTGTAAAGTTTTTAAATTTACTTGAGTGGCTTTATGAAGCCACATTCTTACATTCATTGCCGGTACTAATAATATGTCCTTATTAGATGCTAATAAAACAGTAGTAGCTAAGTCTTCAGCTTTTCCGATAGATAATTTAGTCATAAAATTTGCAGTAGTTGGCAATACAATGATTAAATCGGCCCACCTAGATAATGCAATATGACCTATTTCAGCCTCTGAATTTTTATCAAATATATCTTCATATGTTTTATTTTTTGTAAGCGTAGTTAATGACAAAGAAGTTACAAATTCTTTACCACTCTTAGTTAGGATAGTTCTAACTTCCACATTATCTTTTATTAATAGTCTAATAAGATCTAAAGATTTATAGGCTGCTATACCTCCGCCTACTATGATTAATATTTTTTTATTTTTGAGCGTCATATAGAATGATTAAAATACCAATAGGCATATAATTACAATACCAAAAAAACTAATAATGATATTATTTCTAAAATTTTTGAGCCTCATTTGTTCTATTTCTAAACCTTTATTATTACTAATGCCCAAGCTTAACTTTCCTTCTGCCATTAATCTTAGGGCATTATTAGCTCTATCCATTAAATCTGGAAAATCAGGAATCCTTTTAATAATTTCAGCAGAAGTATTCAAAGCTGTATCGACAGTAGATTTTGGGCTTTTAATATTTTTCAACCAATCTTCTAAAACTGGTCTAGAAACTTCCCAAATATTTGTTTCAGGAAATAATTTTCGTGCAACACCTTCAACAACCACCATGTTTTTTTGCAACAACAATAATGAAGGCTGTGTTGCCATGTTAAATTTTTCTGTAATTTCAAATAATTGAGCTAATAAATTTCCACCTGAAATGTCTTTTATTGTTTGGCCAAAAATAGGCTCGCCTACGGATCTCAAAGCTTGAGCAAATTCTTCTTTAGATGCATCTTGAGGTACTAAACCAGCTTGAAAATGAACTTCTGCAACTTTTACATAATCTCTTTTAATAAATCCATATAAAATTTCTGCCAAAAATTTTCTATTATTTTTATCCAATCTACCCATAATTCCAAAATCAACTGGGATAATATTTCCTTTATGATCTACGAATAAATTTCCTTGATGCATATCTCCATGAAAAAAACCATCTCTTACAGCTTGCTTTAAGAAATGTTGAATTAAATTTTCTGCAAGTTTTTTTAGATCAACTCCTTGTTCTCTAAGTTTATTATGTTCCCTTATTGAAATACCATCCACTTTGTCCAAAGTTAAAATTTTTTTTGTAGTGTAGTTCCAATAAATTTGAGGGACATTAAATCCTTGATCTTGTTTAGTATTTTCATATAACTCATTTGCTGCAGCTGCTTCAAATCTTAAGTCCATCTCTATGTTTGTAATTTCTCTAAGCAAATGAACTACTTCAACTAATTTTAATCTTTTAGTTTTTGAAATTGTATTTTCAATTATGTAAGCAAATAACATAAGGGCATCAAGCTCCTCATTAAATAGTTTTTCAATATCTGGTCTTAGTATTTTTAAAGCTACTTGATTTTCTTGATTTTCATTTTTAATTTTTGCTATATGAACTTGCGCTATTGATGCTGCAGCTATGGGTTCGCTAAGTTCAATAATATTATTGAATTGTTTTTCTCCAATCTCTTTTTTAATTATTTTTTTTGCCTCATAAAGATCAAAGGCAGGAACTTTATCTTGAAGCTTTTCCAAATCTTTTGCCATTTCTTCGCCTATTATGTCAGGCCTTGTAGCTAAAAATTGACCAAGCTTTATAAACGTAGTTCCCATTCCTTGAAGAGCAGTACAAAGTTTTTCACCAGGATTTTGTTGATCTAAAAACCGATTTGTTTCTGAACCAACAGACATAAGGTTAAAAAACAAGCTAATCGGTAGAGGTATTTCGTGTACCTCATTAACAGTATCTATAACCCCTGATGTTGATAGTCTTCTTGCAATTTTAAATAATCTAAAAAATCTTCTAAACATTTAAATTTTCCATCCAGAATGAATAGCGGATACTCCGTTGGAAAGGTTTCGATATTTTGCATTCGAAAAACCGTTGTTTGTTATTAATTTTATCAATTGATTTTGATCATAAAATTTATCAATACTATTAACTAAATAATCGTAAGGTCCTGAGGAGCCAACTACCAATTTGCCGATCAATGGAATAGTTTTAGAGTATTGTTTGTAAAAAAAATTAAGTACTTCATTATCAATTTTAGAAAACTCTAAACACATAAAACGACCTCCTGGTTTTAAAACTCTAAAAGCTTCACTTAAAGTTTTATTGATATCGGTAACATTTCTTATTCCATAACTAATTGTATAAAAATCAAAAGTATTATCTTTTACAGGTATCTTTTCTGCTTGAGATCTTATCCATTTAATGTTGTTAAAATCTTTTAAATTATTTTTACCTTCTTCAAACATTTCAGTATTTGGTTCTACACAAGTAATTTCAGAAGTATTATTTTTTCTTTTTGAAAACAACTTTGCAATATCTCCTGTTCCTGATGCAACATCAATTAACTTTGAACCAGAACTAGGATTCATCCAATTTATTAACTGATTTTTCCACAATCTATGAATGCCAAAAGACATAATATCATTCATTAGGTCGTACTTCTTATAAACTTTAGAAAATACAGAATTGACTAATTTTGTTTTATTTTGAATAGTATTTTTCATAATATAATTATATGCCAGAATTACCAGAAGTTGAAGTTGTTAAAAGGTCACTAAACAACAAAGTTCAAAATTTAATAATAAAAAAGGTGAAAATATTAGATACCAGGCTAAGATATCTTGTAGATAAAAAAAGGTTAAGAAAAGTCATTGGATTAAAAATAGAAAGAATCGAAAGAAGATCAAAATTTCTATTATTTTTTTTCAGCAAAGATATAGTAATGCTTATTCATTTAGGAATGACAGGAAAAATTTTTTTTATTAGTAAAAAAAAAACTAAATTTAAGACAAGTTTTTATTATAATATTAATGATAAAACTGATCATAAACATGATCGTGTAGTTTTTTTTTTAAATAAAGAACAAAAATTAATTTACAATGATGTTAGAAAATTTGGATTTATTAAGTTATTAAATAAAAAAAATCTAAATAACAATTTACATCTTAAAAATCTTGGGCCAGAGCCACTAGGAAAAGAATTTAATTACTTTTATTGCAAACAATTTATTAAAGGGAGAAGCAGAGTAATAAAAAATATTTTAATGGATCAAAAATTTTTATCTGGAATAGGAAATATCTACGCAAATGAAATTCTTTTTTTAAGTAAAGTGAAACCATTTCGTGAGGTTAAATCACTTACAGAATTTGAAATTAAAAAAATTGTTGAATATACAAAAAAAGTTCTAAAAAAAGCTATTAAATTAGGAGGATCATCCATAAAGGACTTTTCTAGTAGCAATGGAAAAAAAGGTTCATTTCAGCAACATTTTAACGTATATGGAAAAAAAGACGAAACTTGCCCTGATATAAATTGTAAAAATAAAATTATTAGATCTGTAATCTCAAATCGAGCAACTTTTTTTTGCTCTAAATGTCAAAAATAATAAAGTTGACCCCTATAAATTGCCCATATATACAATTTAAAAAATATGCCTAATACAAAATCAGCAATCAGACGCGTTAGAAGGGTAAAAAAACAAACCCAAATTAACAGGATAAGAAAAAGTAAGTATAGGAGTGCTGTAAAACAGATGGAGTCACTGCTTAAATCAAAAGATAAAGACAAAATAAAAAAATATTTTTCAAAATTTCAATCAATTCTAATGCAGGTTGCTAAATCTGGCACTATTAGTAAAAAAACCGCTGCTAGAAAAATTTCTAAAATTTCAAAAAAAATTTAATTCAAATTATCAATTCTAAGTTGATAATATTGTTCAAAAAAAATCTACATTTAGTTTCTCTTATCAAAATATAGCAACATGAGTTTAATAGTTGCAAATTTAATTTTCAATTCTATCTTAACGTTAGTTGTACAACCTAATACAATTTATTTTTTATTTATTTAAAAAATTTCTTGCATATTTTTTTAAAAGATCGTTTATAGAAATTTCTTAACTACTATCTACATGGAAAATAATAATATAAAAAAACAAAATGTTTACATTTCTGAAGAAGAAAAAACATTAAACTGGGTTGAAATACAAAGCTCATTTAAAAAAATATTTGGTAATGAGGTTTATAATAGTTGGTTACAAAAAATTTCTTTAGTTAAAGAATATAATGATTATTTAGTTTTAGGAGTGCCAACAAGATTTTTTAGAGATTGGATTGTTTCAAGATACTTAGATAAGATATTGGAACAAGTTAAAAGCTTTAAACTTAGCCTTAATCGTATTGAATTTAAAATTATAGAAGAAAATAAGCAAAACCAGGAATTAATTAAAGTTGATGAGCTGAACAAAGTTACTGAAATAAAAGACTCAATACTTAACTATAATAGATTAAATCCAAATTTAAATTTTGATAGTTTTATTAGGGGAAAAAGTAACGATATAGCATTATCATATTCTAAAAAAGTATGTGAGCACATATCGAGATACAACCCACTTTATATTTGTGGTGGTGTTGGTTTAGGTAAAACTCATTTACTAAACGCTATTGGAGTAGAATTGCAAAATGATAATAACGTTATGTTCATTTCAGCTGAACGATTTATGTATCATTTCATTAAGTCTATTAAAAAAAATGATATGGTAAACTTTAAAGATTTCTTTAGAAAATCATCAGTCTTTATTATTGATGACATTCAATTTATTAGCGGTAAAGAAAGCCTACAAGAAGAATTTTTTCATACTTTTAATAGTTTAATAGACAAAGGATCTCAAATAATTATTTCCGCAGACAGAGCCCCAATTAAACTTGATAGGGTACAAGATAGAATTAAATCTAGATTAGCTGGCGGGCTTGTAGTTGACATAGACTCTCCAGATTTAGAATTAAAAATAAAGATAATTAAAAAAAAGATTGAAGAAACTCAAAGTCAGTTTAAAGAAAATATAAATTTGAGTGAAGAAGTAATTAATTATATAGCCAGTGAAAGTAAGACAAATATAAGAGAACTCATAGGTGTTTTGAACAGGGTAATTGCTTTCAGTAGAGTTCATAATAAAATATTAACAACAAGTGATTGCAAAAATATTTTAAAAGATGTTTTCAATCAAATAAGAGTAATAACAGTAGATAAAATTCAAAATGTAGTATCAAACTTTTTCAGCATATCATTAAGTGAGATGTTATCTCAAAGAAGATCAAGACCTTTAGCTAGGCCTAGACAGATAGCAATGTATTTAGCAAAAAAAATGACAACAAGATCTCTCCCAGAGATAGGAAGAAGATTTGCTAATCGAGACCACACAACTGTAATTCACGCAGTGAAAACTATCACTAGACTGTCCGAACAAGACGATGAAATGAAAAAAAATATAAGTGTGATAAAAAATTTACTATCAGAGCAGTAACTTAATGCAATTTGTAGTTAAAAGAGACATATTATTAAAATCTTTAAATTTTGTACAAGGTGTCGTAGAGAAAAAAAACACATTACCAATTCTTTCAAATGTTTTGCTACAACTTAAAGATAATAAACTGTCTATTATTGCAACTGATTTAGACATAATTTTTTATGATGAAATTACCGATGTTAAAATAATTAATGAAGGTAGTACTACTACATCTGCTGCAATACTTTACGATATATTAAGGAAAATTTCTTCTAATTCAGAACTAAATTTTGATTTAAAATCAGAAAATAAATTAAGTTTAAAAAGCGAAAATGCTGATTTCAACCTTCTATGTTTGCCTATTGATAACTTTCCTACCTTTGCAGATGAGTTTGAAGGTAGAGAAATTTCTTTAAATAACAATAGATTTCTAAAATTACTTAATAAAACGAGAATTTCAATATCTAATGATGATACAAGACATTATTTAAATGGTATCTTTTTACATTTAACAGAGGCACATGGAAGAAATTTTTTAACAGGCGTCGCAACAGATAGTCACAGGCTGTCTTCAAGTAGTTTAGAAATAGAAAATTCAGATGGATTTACATCTTTAATTTTACCAAGAAAAACAGTTTTTCAACTTTGTTCTTTATTAGCTGAAACCTCTAACCAATTAACAATGCAAACAAGTGAAAATAAGATAAAATTTTCCCTAGGAAAAATTAAATTGATTTCAAAGGTTATTGATGGAAAATTTCCTGATTATAAAAAGGTTGTTCCAACAACTAATGACAAAACTTTAGTTGTGTCATCCGCAGATTTTATTAATTCAATTGAAAGAGTAGCAAGTGTCTCTTTAGATAGAAAAGAAGGGGTAAAACTGATTATAAACAAAGATAATGTTCAATTATCAGTAAATAGCGCTAATTCAGGAGAAGGTAATGAAAAAATTAAAGCAAATTTTAGCTCTGATAATCTAAACATCAGTTTCAATTCAAAATATCTGATTGATATTGCCTCTGAAGTAGAAGATAAAAATTTGAAAATGAATTTAAAAGACTCTGTTTCACCTGTACTGATCGAAGATGCGTCTGATCAAAACAGCTTTTACGTCATAATGCCAATGAAAATCTAAATTTGTTCTATTTTAGAATTTTTTTTATTTTTAGCCCTAAAATTGTTGATACTCAATAGTTCTGAGCCCACTAGACCCTAAGTGGTTTTATATTAGCTTGAAAAAATGATACAATAATCTAACTCTAAAAATAATGTCAAAAAATTCTGAATTAAAGAACATCTCATCTTATGGTGCGGACTCAATAAAAGTCCTTAAAGGTCTTGATGCTGTAAGAAAAAGACCGGGAATGTATATTGGAGATACTGACGACGGCTCTGGTTTGCATCATATGGTATTTGAAGTCATAGACAATTCAATTGATGAAGCTTTAGCTGGATACTGCAAAAATATAAGTGTAACTATAAATTCTGATAACACTGTTACGGTAGAGGACGACGGACGAGGAATTCCTGTTGACATGCATAAAGGAGAAAAAATGTCCGCTGCTGAAGTGATAATGACCCAGTTACATGCAGGAGGTAAATTTGACCATGACTCTTATAATGTGTCAGGCGGATTGCACGGAGTTGGAGTTTCAGTTGTAAATGCTTTATCTGAAAAATTAGAATTAAATATATTTAGAGATGGAAAAGAATATGAAATTAAGTTCAAAAACGGTAATTCACTTAAACCACTAAAAAATATTGGTAAAACAAAAAAAAAAGGAACAAAAATTAATTTTTTACCCTCCAAAGAGATATTTTCTTCCACTAGGTTTAGTTCATCGATTCTTGAAAAAAGAATTAGAGAGCTAGCTTTTTTAAACAAAGGAATAGGAATAAAACTAGTTGATAATACAGCAAAAAAACCAAAAGAATTTACTCATAAATATGACGGTGGAGTAATTGAGTTTGTTAAATATATAAACAATAAAAAACCAATTTTAGTAAATAAAAATGAAAAAGAAGTATTCAGAAAACCTGTATACGTAACCTCTACAAAAAATAATGTCGTCGTCGAGTGTTCATTTGAATGGAATGCAGGTTATTCAGAAAATGTTCTGCCTTTTACAAATAATATTCCACAAAAAGATGGAGGTACACACTTATTGGGTTTCAGAAGTGCTTTAACCAGAGTAATAAATAAATATACATCTGATAGAAATAATAAAAAAAATAAAATAACTTTATCAGGTGATGATATTAAAGAGGGGCTTACAGCAGTTCTCTCTATTAAAATGCCAGATCCGAAATTTTCATCACAAACTAAAGACAAACTGGTTTCTTCAGAAATTAGAAATATAGTAGAACATATTATCAGTGAAAAAGTTTCAACCTGGTTCGATCAAAATCCCTCAGTTGCAAAAACAGTTATAGAAAAAATCAGTCAAGCAGCGATGGCCCGGGATGTTGCAAGAAAAGCAAGGGATAGCGTTAGACGCAAAGGAACTTTTGAGTTATCGGGTTTACCTGGCAAGCTTGCCGACTGTCAAATACAAAAAAGAGAAGGAACAGAATTGTATATTGTCGAAGGAGACTCAGCTGGTGGTTCCGCAAAACAAGGGAGAGTGAGAGAGTTCCAAGCAGTATTACCTCTAAGAGGAAAAATTTTAAATACTTATGTAAATGGAAAAACAAATGGAGAGGATATTTCCACAAAGGCCTTGTCCAAAATGATGTCATCAAATGAAATTGTTACTTTAATTAACGCACTTGGTACAGGATCAAAAGATTTTAATATAGAAAATTTACGATATGATAAAATTGTTATAATGACAGACGCGGATGTAGACGGATCTCATATTAGGACTTTATTGCTTACTTTTTTTAATAACTATCCATTTAATCAACTAATTGAAAATGGACATATTTATTTAGCTCAGCCTCCTTTATTTAAAGTTACCAAAGCTAATAAAAGTATCTATATCAAGGACGAGAAAGCATTAGAGGACTATATTATTAGATCAGATAAGTTAAATAAAAAATTAAAAAAGGGAACAACTGCTTTTAATAATTTTATTCAAGAACAAAGAGAAAAGTTATCCATACAACGCTTCAAGGGATTAGGAGAAATGAATCCCGAAGAGTTATGGGAAACAACTTTAAATCCAGATAATAGAACAATGCTTAAAGTGCAATACACTAAAGGAACTAAAGAAAAATCAAAAGAAGATCAAAAAATGATAAAAATTTTAATGGGAGATGAAGTTGCTCCAAGAAAAGAATTCATTACTAATAACGCCTTGGATGTTGCAAACCTAGACATTTAATTTCTAATGGACTTCTCCACTCTCTTCCGAACAAAAGAGAATTTAAATTTAGACAAAAATACACTCACAATACTTAGATATATAGCAATTTTTGGGCAGTTAATTGCAGTAAATATTGTTTTTTTTTATCTCAAGCTAGAGTTTCCAGTTGTTGAAAGTTACATAATAATCTTTGTAGGTTTTGTAACAAATCTTTTTTTACAATTTAGAGTTAAAGTAAACCAACTTAAAGACACCTTTGCTTCATTTTTTCTTTTATATGATTTGATACAATTAAGTATTCTTCTATACTTAACAGGTGGTATTCTTAATCCATTTTCATTTTTATTGATTATACCAGCAATAGTTTCTTCAACATTTCTTAGTATGGGAACTACAATAATACTAAGTGTAATCACTTCATTTATGTTATTTCTGCTAACACATTTCCATTTATCCTTACCAGGAATGAATGCAAATATTTTTAATATTCCAAATTTTTATAAATTTGGCATTTTAACATCAGTATTAATTGGTTTGATTTTTTTGAGTTATTTTGGAATTAGATTTTCAGGAGAAACGAAAAAAAGATCTGAGGCTTTAAATAAATTGCAAGAGGTTATAGCAAAAGAATACGAATTAGAATCTCTTGGTGGGCAGGCTGCTGCAGCGGCGCACTCATTAGGAACCCCGTTGGCTACAATTAGTGTAGTAGCCAAGGAGTTAAAAAAAGAAATTGGCGATAACAAAGAAGTTGCTAAAGATATTGAATTATTAATAAGTCAAACAAAAAGATGTAGCGAAATTTTAAAACAAATCTCAAAAAAACAAATTGAGGAGGATAGCTTTTTAAGTTCTATAAAAATTGAAGATCTGCTAGAAGAGATAATTAATTCATTTCAAGAAACTTCATCGAAGAAAATTATCTTGTTTATAGAAGAGGACCAAAATAAAATAAATATTCAAAGGACTCCAGAAATTATTTATGGATTAAGAAATTTTATTGGTAATGCAGTAAAATTTTCTAAGAGTAACGTTGAAATAAGCTTAAAGAGTAATGATAAAATAATTGAAATAGAAATAAATGATGATGGACCAGGAATTCCAGAAGATATAATAGATAAAATCGGAGAGCCGTACATTAAATCAAGATCAAAAGAATTAAGTTCTAATTCTGGATTAGGACTTGGAACATTTTTAGGAAAAACTTTATTAGAAAGACAAGGCGCAAATCTTAAATTTAAAAGAAAAGGTAAATTGGGAGGTGCATTAGTAGTTTTAAGCTGGAGTCCAAATACTTTTATTAACGTTTAAATTCGAATGTGTAAGAAAGAATTTTATAAGCCAATTTTGCTACTAAAAAATTATAGGAGTTAAAACCTTTAATTGGCGACAACTCATTTATATCAGCACCGACAATCTTAGAATTTTTTGCTGCAATTTTAATTATATTTAAAGTTTCATCCCATAACAATCCACCTGGCTCTGGAGTGCCTGTTGCCGGCATAATGCTTGAGTCTAGCCCGTCTACATCAAATGTTAAATAAACAGTTTTATTTTTTATCATCTTTTTAAATTTTTTAAAGTCCCACTTTAATTTGTCTTTGGCCCAAAAAATATTAATTCTTGATTTATTTTTTTTTAAAAAAGGTATTTCACTTTTAGAAATATTTCTAATGCCAAAGGAAATAACAGATACATTTTTATGATCCAGGCATCTTTTTATCGCTGATGCATGAGAAAATTTTTCACCATTATAACTTTCTCGTAAATCTGCATGAGCATCAAAGTGTAATAAGCAAATTTTTTTATTTTTTTTAACAAACGGAGCAATACACCCAGGGGTAATGGAGTGTTCTCCTCCAAAAGTCATTGGAAAAAGTTTTTTATCTAAAATTTTCTGAATTATTCTAGACATATTATTAAGTGCTTTTTTAATATTTTTATTAATTTTAAATGGCTTTAAAGTTTTAATGCCTATTTTTTTATAAGGCTCACAGTCCAACTCTTCATCATAAAGTTCTACCTGGTGAGAAGCTTTAATAATCTCTTTTGGACCATTTTTAGTACCACCTCCATAGCTAACCGTTTTTTCTAGGCCAAAGGGAACAACTACAACTTTTTCTTTAAAATTGATTTTATTATCAATTCCTAAAAAGCCAATTTTGTTTGAAAGATATTTCACTCTTTTTATTTAAATATTTTTGAGAAATTTTTCCTATCTCTATTTTTCCAATTTGCCCTGTGATACGCATCGCTTGCTATTAAAGGCAAAACACTTGTTGCTTCAGCAAATACCATTTGTTCTTTTGTTATGTCAACTTTACCCCATGAACTTGCCTCTTTTAAGGTTGAACTACTACAAGCTCCATCACGTGTGTCAGCAACAGTAATTTGAATGGCATATTTATGCATATTTACCTTTTTACCCAATAACTCAGCACATACAACAGTATCTTGAATAAAATTCTTTGGAACACCTCCGCCAACCATCAATAAACCAGATTGCTTAGATTGAAGTTTAATTTCAGTTAACTCTCTAAATTCTCGAATAGAGTCTATGGTCATATGTTTATTTGGATTTTGTTCTTGATGCATTACTAAACCAAAGCCAGCTGAACTATCTGTAAAAGCTGGACAAAAAATTGGAACATTGTTGTCATAAGCTGTTTCAATAAGTGAATCTTTTTTTTTCCCATTAATCTTCAAGTATTTGCCAAGTTCTTTAATAAACTCCCTAGATGTATAAGATCTTGGTTCCAAGGTATTAGCTATATTACATATAGCTTTATCGCATGCCTGAAGCTCTTCTTCATCAATATATGTATCGTAAATTCTATCAATATAATTATTTCTTAATTCAGTATCATCATGGAACGGGGAGCCCTGATAGTGTTTAAAACCCAAAGCTTCAAAAAAATCCATATCAATAATAGAGGCACCTGTTGCAACAATTGCATCAATCATATTGTTTTTTACAAGATCAGTATATAAATCCATACATCCGCCAGCAGAAGTAGACCCAGCTAATGTTAAAAAAATTGAGCAGTCTTTATCAGCAAGCATTTCATTATAAATTCTAGCAGCTCTGGCTGTATCTCTAGATGTAAATGACATTTTACCCATACCATCGATTATCTTTCTTGCATCGAATGATTTAATATCAATGTGTTCCACTGGGTTGTTAAGAAGAGATTTTTTATTATGTCCTAGATTAGAACTATTTTTTTTGTTCATTAAGCAACTAAAGAATCAACTTTTTCATTTGACTCTTCGTATAAAGACATAATCGGTTTATCGTTTACTTCAAATACTTCATTTGAATAAAAACCATTAAAATTTGTTCTGAACGTTAAGCCATAAGCTCCTAGTTGACCTAATTCTATATAGTCACCTTCTTTAATATTATTTGGTAATAAAAATGGTCCTTTCATATAATCCAAGCTATCACATGTTGGACCGAAGAAACTAAAAGAAGTTAATTTTTTAGATTGAATCCTGCCATCTGTGATCATTTTTGAGGGAAAAATAAAATTAGGAACTCCTGCATCAAACAATGATCCATAGGTACCATCATTAATGTACAAATTTTGTTTTTTTCTTAAAATTACTTTTACAATTGATGAACCACTCTCGGCCACAATAGCTCTTCCTGGCTCACACATTATTTCTGGTAGCTTATTTAATTTTAAATTTTTAATTCCTTTTTTAATTTCCTCCATATACTTTATAAGTGGCTCAGGTTTTAAGTCGGGATAAATTGCAGGGAAGCCACCACCAATGTTAATTATATCTGGAATAATTTTTGTTTTTTTTATGATATTTCCTATTTCGCGTATTCCTTTCGAATAAGAAATTTTTTCCATGCATTGTGAACCAACATGAAAACTAATTCCAATTTTTTTTGAATAATCTCTGCATAACCTAACAAGACCTAAAGCTTCTGAAGGTAATGCACCAAATTTTCTAGATAAATCTATTTCAGCGTGTTCATTTGAAATTGCTATTCTTACAAACAGTTTTAAATCTTTTGCTTGATTGGTTGCATCAAGTATTTTTCTTAATTCGTCCTTGTTATCAAGAGAAAAACTTCTTACTCCATAATCATAATAAGCGGACGTAATACTCTCTTTACTTTTAATAGTGTGCATAAAGTGTAAATTAACTTCTGAATTTATTTTTTTAATTAATTTTATTTCTGCTAAAGACGCTACATCAAAGTCTTTAATACCACTTGACAAAATTTGTTTTAATACCTTTTCGTGAGGATTGGTCTTGACCGCGTATAAGATCTTTCCCGGAAAATTATTTTTAAAGAAAGTAACGGATTTTTTTATCTCTTCAGGCCGTATACAGTATACGGGATAATCTGGTTTTAACGTGTTAACTAATTCGTTAACTGTTTTAAATTTTCGCATTTCATGTGTCCCCCGTTTGTTTACACAAAGATTTTTTAAAAAATTTAATAAAAAAAATCTTATATAATTTGCGTTTAAGGTTTTTTTTACTTTATGTAAAGAAAAAAATCCGTTATGCCCTGTTGTAATTGTATCCACAATACCTATATGACAGGTATATGAGAGCCCAAAAAAATATGCCTGATCAACTAAAGCTATCTGACTTTGCAGATAAAACCTTACTTATATTGGACGATGATGACCCCTTACGAGGTAGGCTCGCCAGAGCTATGGAAAAAAAGGGATTTCAAGTAAAAGAGGCAAAAACAGTCGCTGAAGGGCTTAATATAGTAAAAACTATGCCACCAGGTTTTGCTTGTGTAGATCTCAGGTTAGAGTATGGTAATGGGCTTGATGTAGTCAAAGAACTGTCTAAGAGCAACAAAGACAGTAGGATCGTGATGTTAACAGGATATGGAAATCTACCTACTGCTGTGGCAGCGGTTAAAGCCGGAGCAATTGATTATATTGCAAAACCGGTTGATGCGGACGACGTTGAGTCGGCTTTGCTTGCATCACCCGAGGCTAAAGCTAAGCCACCCGAAAACCCAATGTCAGCTGATAGAGTTAAATGGGAACACATTCATCGAGTATTTGAACTTTGCAATAGGAATGTTTCTGAAACTGCAAGAAGACTTAAAATGCACAGAAGAACTTTACAAAGAATACTTTCTAAAAGATCCCCAAGATAAATTTAAATTATTTTTTTAATTTTTTTGATCTGATTTATTGCAAATGTTGCAATAAGTATTTTAAATAATTCAGCTAATAGAAAGGGTTGAGCGCCTAGTTGTAAAATTGGCTTATCCCATCCTATCAAATTACCTAGCCAAGCTATACCTAAAATATAGATTAAACTTGTAGCAAAAAATAATTTTAAAAAATTTTTAATAACGTTATTATCATAAATAAATTTACCTGAAAAATATACTGCAGGAAGAAAACCTAATAAGTAACCCATTGTTGGTCCTGTAAAGTAAACAAGCCCCACACCTTTTTCAGGTGATCCAGAAAATACAGGTAAACCAATTATTCCTTCAAATAAATATAAAACAACTGTAGCCACACCAAGTTTCCAACCGAAGGCTACACCTATCATTAAAACCACCAATGTTTGCATTGTCATTGGTACTGGATAAAATGGTATTCTTATTTTAGAAGAGATAGCTAAAATTATACTTCCTATTAAGGCAATAAATAAATATTTAATTATTTTATTTTCTTTAAAACTTTTAACAAATTCCATGAGCTTAATTTAACTTTTTTTTTGATAAAATCTAGTGTTTTGTTAATTGCACAAAAACATCCTCTAAATCACCTTCTTCAGTAGATATATCTTCTATTTTAATGTTATTTTGGTTCAAATAATTAATTATTTCTCCAAAATCTAATGAGTTTTTTTCATATGTAGCAGAAATAAGATTTTTTGAAATTATTTTTAATTCAACACCCTTAATTGATAATGATTTATTTAAGTCAACGTCTTTGACATTAAAATTTATTTTTTTTGATTGTATTCTTTCAAGAAGTTTTTGTGTTGTATCTAAAGCAACTAAATTTCCCCTGTCAATTATAGCTATTCGGTCACACATTTCTTGTGCTTCTAAGAGATAGTGGGTAGTTAAAATAATAGTAACACCCTCTTTGTTAAGTTCTTGAACATTTTCCCAGAGGTTATTTCTTAACTCAACATCTACACCTGCTGTTGGTTCATCTAATATTAAGATTGGAGGTTGATGTACCATTGCTTTTGCAATTAAAAGTCTTCTTTTCATGCCTCCAGAAAGACTTCTAGAGTAAGCATTAGCTTTATCCTCTAATGCTACCATTTTAAGAATTAAATCTGTTATTCTATTTTTTTTTGTTATGCCATATAGACCTGCTTGTAACTCAAGTAATTTATGTGGGCTAAAAAATGCATCCAGGTTAACTTCTTGTGGAACAATTCCTATTGACGCTTTAACTTGTCGAGGATTTTTGTCTAGATTAAATCCCCAAACATTTACATTTCCGCTTGTTTTAGCAACTGTTCCTCCCAATATACTCAAAAAAGTTGTTTTACCAGCACCATTAGGACCGAGTAACCCAAAAACTTCTCCTTGTTTTACTTCAAAACTTAAATTTGAGAGTGCTTTATTTTCTTTTTTTGTTTTAGAATCCAAATAAACCTTCGTGAGATTCTCAACAGTTAAAGCATTTTTAGTCATAGTTTTTTTAATTTTGGGCAAGAAATCAATGTAATATATATATATGAGTTCATTAAAAAAAACAGATCATTTTTATCTTATAGATGGTTCGGGTTATATTTTTAGAGCCTATTACGCTCTTCCACCCTTATCTAGAAAAAGTGACGGTTTACCAACTGGAGCAGTAAGTGGTTTTTGTTCTATGTTATTTAAGCTTTTAGAAGATGTGAGATCTGATGATTCAAAACATAAGCCCACTCATTTTGCTGTAATTTTTGACTCGGCGCGAAAAAATTTTAGAAATGATATTTATAGCGAATACAAAGCTAACCGAGCCGAAGCACCCGATGATTTAGCTC
>Ga0213868_10001710_pt1 | contig 21215 bp, 15 predicted proteins | sample PICome_9_FD_160087 | JGI IMG/M metagenome (GOLD analysis project Ga0213868, IMG submission 160087) | Coastal seawater microbial communities near Pivers Island, North Carolina, United States - PICO127 | ecosystem: Environmental > Aquatic > Marine > Coastal | place: USA: North Carolina...
CGTTCTCAGTGTTTACTTAGTGTGTTCACTTTCATCTTTCATGTGTGAAAATCAAAGGCTCTACCGTCTACCGTCTACCCTATAGGGCAGTACCTCGTTTATCTTTTATCAGCCCGGTAGCTCTAGCCTAAAGTTAAAATTGAATCTAGCCCCCAAGCTAAAAGACTATAGCGAGAGCTTTCTGAGAAAATGCTTTGGTCTTATCAAATATTATCTGAAAACATGATTTTCTTATTTAGCAACCATGTTTTGTATCTTAGGGATGGTGTTCCGAAAGTATTATGTCATCATTCATCTCCGCAAACCGCATATCTATCACAGTATCGGGTGATTCCGAAGATTTTTGTCACTGATTGATGAAAATTGACAGCTGGTTTGCTGTATTTACATTTTCGATTGATTCGCCTTCCGGTATTCGGCCTTTATATATCTATGTTAAGAGATGATTGATGTTGAAGTATTGCAAACATGCACGATCAAAACTAACAAACGAACGAATCCAAATCGACAAATTAAAATTCGAAACCATCGAGATTCCGGTGATCAAATAGAAGATCAAGATACTACTTTTGATGCAATTGTTGAAAATTGTGCGTCTATCAGCATCCAATCGTGTGTCCGTGGATTTCTTGTGCGGAATTCAAGAAGATTTATCGCAAAGGCAGATGAAATTAGCGAAATGAACGACGAGTCGACTGAAAAGTCATCATACACTCGATGTAAAAATGATATTTCCGAAACAAAACAAGTGAGATGTGAATTTTTAGAAGCATGGTTGTCGTATTGCTATTCTATGGGCGTGAGGCTGAGTGCCGTCGAAGTCATTGGAATGCTAAAAGCAATGGATCTTCTCACAACTCGAGAACACGATGATGTAATATTTGCATGGAACGTCCAAGAACAAGAAAAGGTACATTATGGATCAGAACCAAAGTTTCGACTTCGTATTCATTCAAATGAAGAGTTATTCAAATCCGACTTGTTTCATGCTTGGAGTGTAATTGAGGAGAGAGTAAGACGACACTTGGGTCCCATAAAACTTGCTTCCGAGCCTGATCGATCCATGTTTTTAGTTATCCAGCAAAAGTCTCGTATTCCAATCGAAGCGTTACAGTTACTAAGAAAAGATTACCATGAACAGGTATTTGAAATTCAACCGAAAGATATCCAATTCTTTCTTCGTTGCATAGGTGTCAAGTGGAATATGATGGGTAATTTTTCTTTGTTGGAAATTCTTCAAGACTTAGATCAGACAAAATGTATGGACTTCTCATTGAAGTTAAGACTCCGAATCATGCTCAATTTTTTGAAGGTGCTAACGCAATGGAACGTATTGAACCCGCATTATTGCAGTATTGATGAAGCATTATACCGCTCTCTATGGAAGATAGTAGAGTTGCAAGAAGATCTAGAGACTATTACTAAAACGCTTGAAAGTACTCGAATAGTCTTGACTGCGGCTAAAACCAAAGCGCGATCATCCGAATCAAAGCCAATTGCAGAATCAAAACCTGTTAATGGAAGTCATACATTCGACGCAAAGTCAACAAAGACAACACTAGTGTCGCGTAAAGATATGACGAAGATTCAACCTGTTCATTCTGGAAGTAAGGGTGTTCGTAGCTCAAATGATGAGCGTTCAAGTGTCGACTATCGTGATATTCCTAAAGTATCCACAGTTGATATTGTCTTCAGGTCTGATTTTGAAAACGAACGCAACAAATCTTCAATGAATGCTTCAACTGTTAAAGTCCAAAATAAACGATTGCAAAGAAATGCACCCATATCGAAAAAGCCGCTTTCAAGTCTGACTCGCACGTCACAGAATAAGCGAGTCGTTGCGAACACAGCTAGGAAGAAGATTTCATCTGACAAAAAAATGGCACCAGTTATAGCAGATCAGCCGAAGGACGGCGATATATATGAAACTGCGAATGAAAAGCTAAATCTTATACTTGAAAAAATCAATTCAAGACTGAAGGAAACTTAATAAACTATGTATTGTTTGTTTAGAGTTGAGTAAATAACATTGTATTCGACCGATTTCTGTCACTGAATAGAATCAATCAAGAATGCACAAGGCGATCTGTCCACGTGATTCATCAATTCCGTCTAGTCTGATCTTTACTCGTTGGCCTTGATCATATGTTTTACCTCCACTACTCGTTGCGACTCCAACAGGAAATTTTTCATCATCTGGACTAACATAGTACCAGTCTCCAGTCTTACTTCTAGCCTTTATGACTCCCTCCATTTCTTTTCCAATCGAATGTTCGATCATTTTTAAGCCGTGCTCTCCGCCGAACTTTGACGCTAATCTCATCAGGCGTTTATCAGTTTCCAGTTCGCGTTTTACATCGCTTAGCTTGCGATTCTTGATATTCGGATCCAGTGTAACCATGAATCTCCCAGACTGGTTCGACACAGAACGGATATAAACAATAACTTTATCACCTTGCTTCAACTCACATTCTACCATGGCATCTTTTGAATGTCGCGAAGATTTGTTTTGTATATCCTGTTGTGAAAAATACATGTCACCTATAGCCCGAAGTCGATCTTGTGGAGTCAATCCTTTGAACATGTTAAGGTCGTCGTCGCTTTCGCTTTCATTGGGCTCGTCATTGGAGTTAATGGACCCTATAAGTGTCGAATCCCCTGATTCTGGATCTAAGCTCAACACATTTCCATCGTCATCAATAGAAATTAGATGCGATATATCTTCTTCAAATTCCTGCTCGTCATCATTCATGAAGAGATCTTCAATTGTCATTCCGCCACCGTCATCACTGTCATCGTCACTGTCAAATTCATCATCATCTAAATCTTCCATCAAAGAGGCTTCAATTATGGCATCTTCTTCATTTGAAGTCTCGACCAAGTTGCTGTTGTCAATAATATCGTCGAATCTAAGCATTCCTAAAACTTGAGCCGTTCCTCCCCCATGCTTCTTCCCTTTTTGCCTCTTCACTCCCAGATCGACAAATGCAGCACTAGAACGTGCAGAAACGCGCACGACAGTTGCTTCAAACGGTCCATCGCCGACCTTCAAGTCAGACAAATTAATATGACTTGTTTTACTTAGTACCTTCATTTCTTCTTCTCGCTTCATCTTAGCATCTTCCTGTCTCTTGACATAACTTCTTCGCTTCATTTGATCACGAATTTGACTTTTTGAAGGATCAATTGCACAAGTGATCAACGGGGAACCGTTATCTCCTTGGGAATCGTACGTATGCACAAATGCATTACATTCCATACCAGTTTGGAAGCGACCACTGTCTGCATCTGCCTGAGATATTCTAACAGCAGCAGAGAGAGGTCGGATAATACTCGGATCCGTCACTGTCTGATATTTGCTGCTCTCATCAACTTGAAAGGTTGTACCTGTGTGGACCATACGCTCGACGTTCTGTAAATCGGGTTGAAATTGTACAAATTCAGCCTTCAAAGAGGTTTCTCTGGCAAGGCGAAGGGACAACGAAGAAGATAAGAAAAGTTCGCGCTTTTTGCCCAATCTAATCAATTTAATGCCGTATTCACGGAACATTCCGTCATCAAATATATTCTCCAAAAACTCAACGATGGTTTTGTATCCCAATGAAGTTGCGTGATCAATCAGCTCTCCTCCAAGACGATACTTGTACAATTTAACCATGGCACCTACGGATAAGCCAACACCGTTGTGCGAGTCGTATCCAAGAGGTTTACCAAAGCGATTCACAATGTTAAGAATATTCATCTTTACCATCATCTCGCGATTCATAGAGAGAATAGTGCATGGTGCTAAAATGGGAGAACCAGTTCTTCGTCTCTTTTTCCATGCCTTTCGTGCGAGGGAAGTATCACCAATACGAATGGTTAGCACTTGACCAGGCGAGATGGATGCAGTTTCCGGAGAAGCAACACTACTTTGGTCGGAAATCTCAGATTTTAAACTTGTTAATCTTTGGGTGGATGGCGAAATGTGGAATGCCTGAATTTCCTCACATAGATATATTACTAAAGTTATGATCGAAATCAGAAGCATATATGAATTCATCTTCGTCGATAGATGCCTTCTTTCGTGAGTGAGTACGAAGGAGTAATTGGTTGATTGATTGATTGATTCCATCATTTCTTTTTTTAGATTTTTGAGTTTGGTGGTTCTCAGCAATTTACTTTTAACCATGACGTGTAGGGGCTTTCCTACATTTGCTCTCACGTCGCACGTCGCACCCAGATAGACCCAGACAAGACACGAGACATCAAGTGTTCATGTCATTATCCAAATGTTAAAGAGCCCATAGAGAGATACAACATAGTTTCCTCATAAGTATCAGTATGTCGTTTCGTAGAATAATAGTGTTCACAAAGAAGCTGATGAGTTTGGAAATTCGAAGTCGCTCGACTTTGACGGAAGCTTCTCGTAAAAAACAGAATGAACTCCTGTCCATACTCAACGACCGAGCGTCTTCAAATGAAGCTCTTTCGAATGCAGTAAACTCACCAATTAGTTCATACTTATCAGAGAGAAATTTAGAACAAGAAAAAAGATTACTCAAGGAGCAAAATGCATTACTTTTAGAAGCCAAACGACTGACAAAATCTCTGTATCGTACTTGCCTTCGTTCTGTATCCATTTTGGCTGAAGCCAACACTCACGATGAAGAAATATTTCTACAAAGAGAACGCGAACGCCTCAGTAGAAAGAACAACTACGAGCCACCAGTAGATAGAAAGAATGAACTTTCATCTAGGGCTATGTATTATCATTCATTTGTGCAAGAATCATTTCAGCAAGAAATGGATTGCTTATCATTGATATCATCCGAATCAAGTCAGTCAAGGCCTTCGTTTTGGCGCGAAGAGCAGGTAACTAGATTTGTTTATTTGATGGAACAAGGAGAAGAGAGGAGACGATGGATTTTAGAGAGCTACAAATTTGATGATTCTTACAGAGAACAGAAAAATGATGAAGATCTTCAAGAGAGTCTTACGACATGGAAAAATGAAGCTACAAGTATGGTGAAGGAGGCGTATAGAATGAAGGGATGGTTGACTCAAGCAGATTTTCAAGATGGTGTTATCCATGATGATTATCACAGTGAAGAAAAAGATGACAATGATAGTACCGAAGATTGGCGGTAATGTTTGTGAAAAAAATTATAATCGACAGCTGGATAGTTTTCATTGGAAAATAGATCAACTATGATGAAGGTCGTATTCTAAAGAGATACTTGTGAACTTTAGGGTTGGTTGTTGGTGGTGTTCATACGCGGGAAATGTTCTACATTCGAGTACTCGGTTGTCGTTTACACATCCATGTGTGGTCCTAACTTTCACAACATTCCCAAAATGCCACGCAAGTCTGCGTTTGTCGCTTTTTTCTTCTTTCGTTTTCTCTTGAGAGAATCCATTTTCTTTTTCGATTCATCCCAACGAAGCTACATTCATTTTACCTCCGCTTAGTTTGCTACATGACAAAACAGCTCTGGTTGTATCTTAATGTCATTTTTATAGCAGCTGCGCAGGCCTTTTCGGCAACGTTGTCAACAGGAGCCACACTGGCGGACTGGGAACCAATCGTTTATGATGTTCCATCTCAAAACATCATATCACTCACCAAGGAAAATTCTGACCCTCTCTTGCTAACGTCTTCCCAGTCAATCATTTCATCATCGGAATGCAAGACTTTGATTGATTATTGTCAATCCAAATTGCATGTGGATTCCCAAAGTGGAATGTTAAGTACCAGTTGCGATATAAACCCAGAACTGTTTGAGCAAGATCTTATTGAAAGAAAAAAAGGAGCCATTATTCTGCAAAATGTCCAACAAATGTTGCTAGCAACTTTAGGATTAAATGAGTGGGAAGCGGTAATGCCAAGATATATTTATTATACAGATGAAGATTGTTCCATTGATGAGACAGTAACATTATTGCCTGATGGTTTACATGTGGATTCAAACAATGGAAAGTTTTTTCGACACTGGACAGTTCTATTGTATTTGACTAGCAATTATCATTCTGGTGCCACTATCTTTCCTTTGATTGGGAACAATCATATAGACGATGTTCAAGTATCTGATATGAAAAATGCTTTCAACGCGGCAGAGAATTTGATAGCTTCAGGTGTGTATCATACTCGCATGGAAAATATGACACACGAACAAAAGGTATTAGCCGAGAAAATGGAAAACTATGCAATATCATCTATGATTCATGATAATGGTAGTACGCGGGTCATGCCTCGCGAAGGCAATGTGTGCATATTCTCAGGTATACGGCATGATGGATTCCCACATCCTGCGTCATTTCACGGGGGAGAATCTCTGTTCAAAAGGCAGATTACAAGTAGAGATGAGAAAGAAAAACGTGTTTTAACCTTTTTTTACGAAGTGCCAGTTGGTACATTTAGTAGTCGAATAGAATTAGGTATGCGAGTCAAAGAGAGAGAAGAAAGATTTAAATCCATTCATGGTATGTGATACAAAGTCATTGGAAAGTAACCATGGCTGATGGTATGTGAATAACTATTAGAAAGATGCACGCATCAAGGAGCACGTTTCTTCGCCTGAAAACGGTAACTGATTTTGGAATTAAGTTCAAAAGAAATTCATTATATATCATTTTTGAAAGCAAACTCAAGAGTACAAAAAGTATTTCTTTTTGTAATGACGTGTCTTTCTAATTGTCATGAATGACCTGACATAGATAAATAGAATGCTGCCGTCGTAAATTGGAAAAGATATGAGATATTCTGTGAGTCATAGGGAACAGAGGGTTGGTCAGTCCTTCTCCTCGTCCATGGGTTCCCATCATGCTGATCATTCTTGTCTGAGTGTGACTATCTTTCATCTTTTCTTGATCTTCTTGCTCGTCGCAGGAAGAGAAGATTGAGATCTTTTCCTTACTGGATCTGAAGTCGATTCCGTAGTAGATTCACTTGGGATCTCCTAGGAGGAAGGCGTACGATTTTCTGACCCACCATCCCGCCCTGTAGCTGATTTCTAGCTGATCCTTCGATAGCTCAGAGATAGTGATGAGTGGTGTTGGAGGGTCCAGATGTGACCAGTCCGCGTAGGCTAAGTCAGATCTAGAGCTGATACAATTTCAGATATCAGATCAGCTCCTTTGATCAGCTTGACCAGCGGAGGTCGCTTCGCTCCCAACAAGCCGCCCGCTTAGGGCCTAGAGAGGGAAATCGTCTGATTAGGATTGTGATCCATTCCTCCTGGATATCCCGAGTGAACGGGACGATATAGAATATTGTTATTTTTAGATCGCAGTGATAGAATAGAATTGTTTACATTTGCTGGTCAGAAAATAATATAGAAGGATTCATTCGTGACATTGTAAAATTCCCTTTTTGGACTTTTTTCGATGTTTGCCTGACGTACTTTTGTTGGGAGGTACGAATTGCGAAGGACTGCATGGGGCATTTTTCCGAAAGTTCTTGTTGACAGATGGGCATGCTCAGCCCAAGTCGCCGAATTCTCTCTCTCTCTCTCTCTCTAGAGGGCATCTTAAGCCCTTGAAAGAAAATCTCCGTTGTATAGACACCGCACAACACATAAACCAACTTTTTATTTTGTATCGACTTGTTCAATACGCATAAAATTGCAATGTACACAGATTACTACAACATGCCGCCGTCTACCAAAAGCACTATTTTAAATGATGCCATGATCCTAAATTCAATCAGTGCCAAGCGGGTGAAGCGGGTGAAGTCTAACTCACCAACAAATAGCAGTCCCGCATTCCCTGAAAAGGTAAATCTTTGTTTCTTGATGTATATCTCATCATCACAGATGAATCGGTATTGACTAATGACTTCTATTTTTATTATGAAGCTTATGGCACTACTTGATAGTCATGAACATGATGACTGTATCTCCTGGGATCAAGGAGGCAGATCGTTTACTGTGCATGACGCCAAAACCTTGATGGAGAATGTAATCCCTCTTTACTTTAAAGCATCATCTTATCCTAGCTTTAAACGCAAGGTAAGTATTGAAAGACATGATGGTCGTTATGATTTCTATCTTCGCAAGCACTGACTGGTTTATGGGATTTTCATACGTAGCTCTATAGGTGGGGCTTCGCAAAGCTTTATTCTGACGATTCGAACGCGTTGACTACTCCATTCTATCACAAGAACTTTATCAGAGGCGAGCATGCGCTTTGTCGAGAAATATCTTGCTCTGTATCAAAAGACTTGAAATCATCCAGTAGATGCGAAACGGATTTTCATGTACAAGACAATACAGGAAGTGACTCGCGTTTCGATTATCCTTTAGTGCCCTCTTTAGGAATAAACTCATTGAGGAATGCTTCGAACCAACAACAGAGCTCATTTAATCCTGCATTCATTACTCCAGTTCCTAATACTCACCCTGGAAATCATACGAACGGGTTTCCTTCGAATAACGTCGAGGGTATCAGTCCATTACCTAACAACACAAAGCATGCCCATAGCTTCGACAGAACCCCTTCATTGCCTTCCGGTGTGGGTATGGTCTCGAACCAGTTTGCTTTACGTAGATCGCTTGATTCTATGAAACAAGTTTCTGCATCTATTCCGACCTTTGAATACGAAAAAGCGCGTGATCTCCTCAAGTTTCAGCTTCGGCGTCAATTGTATTCCAACCAACGTATACTATCATCTCTTAGAAACAGCACTGGATCGAATAACGCAGCTTGGAAAATTCATCAGATAGCATCATTAGAACAAGAAAGGAAGATGCTGATGGCTCAACTTCAATATTATGGTGCCTAAATCTTGATCCTACTTACTTAGTTCACAATGCTGCAGAGTGATACATATTATATGATATGCCCGTTTTTCAAAATGTAGGAAAGAAAATCAAGTAGAAAATTTTGATTAATGATTTTATAAAAGATAATTGATGATTTCGATGGATGATTTACTTGTCTATGAATGTTAGGTCGCCATTCCCCACCGACGTCCAGATGTTGAGTTTGCCAATTCCGCTGAACCGCGAAGTTCCATTATCATGAGTTGTAAGCATTTTCGTGTCTTGTATCTGTATCTCGTTCCTGAGTTGAATAGTTTCTACTCTATGAAACGATACTGAGACGTTTGGTGTGATCTCTGAGGACAATTCGGAAATGTCCGGGTTTAAGCCTCGAACTAGGCACTTTCGAAGTATGTCCATCAGGTGTTCGATTTGCTCTCCATCATCAGTATTTCTCATCCAAGAATCTATAGATTCTAATAATGCATTGGGTGAAACAACGCTTGTCAGAAGAGAAATTATATAATTCCTTGGCAAATCAGATGACGGTGCGTCAAGTAAATTCAATAACTCTTTGGACAAATCCATGAAAGGATCACCAAGTTTGTTTTGCGGATGAATAGATATTGAGTTCATGAGTAAGAGTACGCGCTTCAATATTGAACTGGATGACAATCCGGATGAAGATACTTCGTTAATCATCGTGATCGCCATCTTCTGTAAATGCCCTAGTGCAGATACCAACAGATTTCGGTTTGATATCGGATCTATGATTATTTCCTCAGCGATGTCCAACGCACAATCGTATTTTTCACAACGAACAGAGATATCCAGAAGAAAATGAAGATCTCGATGGAACGCATTGCCTGAATGAATTGTCAGGTGGTCTGCAAGTGATGAGTCACTTGTTTCTTTATCGTTCCTTACAACTTTTAAAAAATTTGATAATCTGGATTCAATCTCAAGCTCACCATCTGCAGTCACGCGATGTGTAGATAGGATACACCATTCACGAACAAGCACAGGATCCATTCGTGCTTTGCGGTAGTCGTGCATAAGAAGCGTCAAGTATTTATTGTATACCATATTCTCTTCCATGCTGAGACAATGAACATTATATTTGTCTATAGAACCAGACGCGTCAGTATTGAATACAGACAAACGTGCACGTAACAGCCATGGTTTCAAGTCTGGGTAAGCTTTAACTGCCAAACGTAAAATGCTATCAAATGAATGCTCACTGAATGGTGTCGAGTACAATTTATGTATTATGCACGAAAGTTGCTTCGTTTCATACATCGTTTCTGATGACATATTTTTCGACAAACTGTTTAATCCATGGATATGAGTTGGGTCATATTCGGCAAGTTCTAACAATGAATGGATAATCTTAGTAGAATACGTTTCAGTTGCGGCAACTATCGCGTCATACAATTTCAAATAAGATCCGAACATATCCATGAAGACTATCACATTATCTTCTATCACTTCTATTTGTCTGTTACTGTCATTTTGATCTGTCATCTCACTGTGCGCAGACTTGATATCATACATCAGCTTTCGAATGAAATAGAATGTCACCAAATGACACCTAAGTAGCAAAGGTTATCAGTTATCAGTGAAATAACGAAACAAAAAAATGCTCTTTTAAACTCACGTTTCATTTTTGGTATCTGAATCCAATTCAAGATGAGCAATTTGATCTTCAAGTTTAACTCTTCGTTCTGGGCTATTACTAGTACAGCCAGTTGCTGAACTTTCAACTGATAAATCGTCGTCGAATGTTTTCACTGCAGAGCTCTCTACTGTTGAAGGCCATAGAACACAGCGCTGACACGGTTTTATTGGTTTGAAAGTCTGCAACCAGGTTGGTAAAATTTCATCAATCAAGAACCTTGTGGCTTCTATGACTTCTTTATCCCTCCTAGTTGTTTCATTGGTCGGTGAAAGAATTTCTTTCTCAATTAAATCGTCAAAAGAATCTTCAAAATTAGAATCAACATTAACGCTCATAGGAAATGTCAAGGTAACCCGATTAGAAAGGTCAAATAACACCTCGGTAATCTCATCCGGGGGGAGGGCGACAGACTTTTTCTTGTGGATAAGTTGAGTCATTTCACTTCCAAACATCAGATTTTGTATTTGGATGTCAATATTCTTGTTCTCATCATGCATATCGTACGGTTTAATTTCAGATGTATTTTTCCCCTTCAAAGACGCAGCCTCCAACGTTTCAACCATGCTCTTCTTCCACTTCTGATTCCATACCGCTAATCTCAGTAACATGTCGTCTCCGTTCATGTGTGCATCTATTGCATCATCATGAATACCATTTTCTTGATCTATACCATATGCTGAAGACGCATCGATTGAATTACTATCCGATGACGATTCCATAGATTCGTCTTCCTGCAACAAGTGCTTTGTATATCTTGCACTAAATCGACTGCGACTGGAAAAGGAACGACATTCACTCCTGACCATTTCGAGTGGATCAATATATTTCTGTTGTTCTGGACCCAGTTCTGCCTTGTGAAACAAAGCTTTTGCATCGGACAATATCAAAAGTCCATTCTGATCTACATCCAGTTTTTTCTGCTTTTCTTGTTTCGATTCTCCTTGATTTGCATTTTCTATTGTCACCGATGGTGGACGTAAAAGAGAAGAAAATGTTTCATTTAACGAAAAGAAGCCATTTTTTTGTTGAGACGTTTCAATTTGATGTGCAAGACAGATTTGCGTTGCTATGAAATCAGGCAAAAGTATTGTCGGTTTACTTGTAATCCCGTTTAGATGTGATGATATCAAATCATTTGAGTCGGTTCTTACCAACGTAGAAACAATGGTCTTTTCATTTTCTTTTGAATCGGAAGATATATTGTCCATCGTTATGTCTAATCGTGGTTCAACATCATCAAATAATTGTCTTCCACTTAAGTTATCCACCAAAGCATAGTTCGAAAAAGTAAAACTTGACATTGATTCCATTGTGTTTTGTTTCCTTCGACTTATGGAATCAAGACTCGTGGAACCCTTTTGAGCATCGTGCAATAACTTCAATCCATGTCCAACAGCGAATCTAATTCTGATTTCCTTCGAAAATAAACCATTGACAGACTCACTGAGAGGCTTCAACCTCTCAATCAGCAAATCTAAATGCATGCCTAATCCTACCAACCATCTGCCATCGATGCTTAAGAGGACATCACCCTCATGAATCATACCAGTTAATTGAGCCGGTGATGCTCTGCCATCCTTTAGCGGAACTACTGATTGAACTATAACTTTACCAGAAAGAATAGTAAGTTTCATACCAAGAGATGTGTCTCCAATATCGCTGGGATGTATTATTTGCTTCTGAGAGTTGCTAAAGGGTTTGTAAAGTGCCCTACGAATAAGGGTTACTTCGTACTGATCAACAGGCAACTGAAGGTGCTGAGCAGAATTTGAATGTGGTTGATCAATCTCGCATTGATCAGATGAAGAGTCACTTATTTGAACCACTTGTTTCAAATTTTGTTTTGGATGAACTCTTTTCTTTCTCTGGGTGCTCTTGCTTTTCTTTGGAGAACGAAGGGATGAGTTTTTATTATTCCGATTCTCGCCATCTACATCGTAGTTATGAGGTGAAATGACTTGCACTTTTTTCTTTCTCTTTATTGGAGAAGATATCTTCAAGTCGTTTTCATTAAGTTTACCATGGGATGATGTTTCGTCTGAAAGGGGTCCTGATTCTTCCTTTGCGTCTAAACGGCTGAAATCACTTTCCATCGTCGAATCAGCGTATAAGAAGAGGCACAGAGAGCAAAGAAACAAGGAAAGTAGATGGTCTTGTCTGATGTCTGACTCAAGAAGGCGTACGAGGTACGAGTAGGCGTGAAATAAGGAGAAGTTTTGAACGAAAACAGAAAAAATGATCGCTTTTATATTTTTAGAAAAACTGAACGAAAATGGAACAAAATCCACCTGTTACCAAAAGTTGATGGAGCGTTTGTAGAAGTGTAATGTTTCAAAAAATCTTGTATCTAGCTTTTTACATGTATTTTTACTAGCAAAGAAGTGCCGGATCTAATCGACCTTCTTCCGCCGCAACCTGCAATTTTTTTAGGGCACTAGCGCACAGCCTTCGTCCATATTCCGCTGAAACTCGCATTTGTTCCCCAACTTCTTTAAATGACATGGCCTCTCCCCATCTTCCACCTTGTATTAAAGTTTGATGAGGGGATATTTTAGTCTTTAGCTTGATATCGGGTTCTGGAGTAATTGTAGCCTGCGTCGGTGGTGCCTCTTTAGCAGTACCAACTGTCGGCGAGGCTGCAGTGTCACTCGAGTATGCCAGAATACCTCCAGGACCGAACAAATCGTTCTCCGCTTCTGCTTCATAGTCCCTAGCAAGAGAAGAAGTCGACATAGATGTCGTCTGGGTAAGTCCATCGTCAAAATCAGTATTTGATAACAAACCATATCGCCAACTAAGTGCTTCCATCTCTTTTCTATTCACGAATTGCTGCAAGACACGTCGAAAGTGTGTCCTTTCCTCTTCATTTTCCATGAGAAGGAAGTCATCATCGTGATCGAAAGTTTGCGAGTTGAATAATGCTGATGAGGAGGAGGACCTCGCAGCTTTGTTGCTCATCCATGCATCGTCGTATTGCAAGTCGAACCCAGCTCTTCGTCTTTCGATGATACTGAGCACATGTTTGATCATCTGAGAACTTGTAGACGATGATTTCTTTTCTAGTTCATGTTTGATTTCATCTACTGTAGCATTTGGATTTTCTGCCAAAATCCATTGAATATCCCCAATGATCTTTTCGAGGTAGTGCGGAACTTTTACCATTTCCATTCGCTGGATTGCCCTGGTTACATAAGCTCGAATCCAATACGTTGCATAAGTACTGAATTGTGTGTTATACTTGGAGTCATACTTTTCAAAGGCTCTTAGTAGTCCGATGGATCCCTCTTGTATTAAATCTTCAATTTGAGATGGATCGAGTTTTCTTCTATAGTATTGGAACGAACTAGCGTTGGTGGTGAGGCGATAAACAATATTCTTCACTAATGGCATATGATTTTGAAGGATAACAGTTTCATCAAGTTTATCTCTATCAAAGAAGCCATTGTTCAGTTTCGCAAGATATTTCGGAGTTCTATTCATCTTCAAACCGAGTTGTGGTCGTAGAGGCCGTATATTGGAGTTGCTGAAAGAATTAACTTTACTGGCACTAACTGCCAATAAAAGTAAAATTGAACTCATTTTGTAATGAGCTCTTCTTCGACTGAACGATATCGGTTCCATGTTGTTTGATTGTGTAGCATTCAATAAATGAAAATGAAAGTTTGTTTGAGTGCGTGTTCGGGTTATGGATGTCAGTCGAAATCTCTTCGATGGCGAGTGTGGATGAATGAATCATTTTGCTTCTGACTTCTGACTCCTTTCGCTTCTGACTCCTTTCGCACGTCATCAAAAGTCACAATTTTGAATTGAAAAAATGAGAAATAGAGGCCATCGAGAATGTTAGCACAGTGACGTAATGCTGACGTCGCTCATTTCCAAAAAACACAAGAGACCGAGGAAAGAGGAACGAGAAACGAGAATATAATACGTACTTTACTTTTTGATACCATTCGATAGAGTGTAGTTCTAATTTAAAAGATGAAGTACATTCTTCTATTCCTTATTCAACTCGAGATTCAACTGATCAAAGTAGCCGGGTTCAGTAATTCTTGCTTACGATTAGGTATTAATAAGTGTCTTACCAGACCAAGAAGTCCTAGCCATGTATGCTCGTCTGCGCATTCCTCTCAGGACCTTTTCCAAATGGGGTCTGCTACAGTCTCTCAAAATTCTAAGAAAGTATCCGATAGCTCGAAGTTAAATATATCTGACGATGGAACTGTAACGGAAACTAAGAGAACTCTTCATGGTAGCGCCATTGATCAATTCGAAGCTGATATCACTCATGTCATTAAAAGTCTTCGAGCTGCACCAGATGATTCTCTATATCCACCCTCTTTTTGTTATAAGAAAGGAAAACCCATTAGTCGAATGACAATCAGTTACATCTGGGATCTGAATATGTGGAAGAGACATACATCTAGATGGCGTTATCTCAGGCATATAACTAGTACTTTTAAAAGCAGACTCTTCCAGCGAATCCTGCCTATGATTGCTGTCGTCGCTTGCTGGTCAGCACTTTATGCATGCGTTATCGTCAAGTTACTTTGGAATATGAAACCATTAATCATGGATGCAGCACCGGGTGGGCCAATCCCACTCACATCTCTTGGTCTTGTCTCTACGTTTGTAGCATTTTTGCTTACCATGCGATCCAACCAAGGTCTAAGTCGCCTCGCTGAAGGACGCGAGCTTTGGGGGCGAACATTTATTGTCACACGAGATACTGCCCAACTCCTTGCTGCATATGTTTATCCTAAGGACAAAAATCTAGGATTGAAGAGTGCGAGGCACTTATCCATTTTCGCGTGGTTGTTGAAAGCTCGTTTGAGAGATACTGATGATACTGATGTTATCACAACAATGCTCCCTTCTAATACTGATAAGGCATTTATTCTCAGTAATAGAAAGAGACCCGCAGCTATTATTGGACGAATCAGACAAGTTGTTGCGAATTTAGGTGCTAGAAATGTACTTCCTGTTGCAGCTCATCAACAACTTGAACAAAACATACATGAAATGAACTACATACTAGGAATGATGGAGAGAATAAGAGGATCTCCTATCCCTCCTGTTTATACAAGTCATACCACGCGCCTCTTGGTCTTTTACCTTGTATTTTTACCTGTTGCATTGGAAGGATCATCGATATCTAAACTTGTAAATGTATTGGTTAGCTCCACAGTTGCGTTCGCGATGCTAGGATTGGATGAAATCTCTCATTTACTTGAGCAGCCATTTAGATTGATGCCGATGCATGATTTGGCGAGGAATATGATGATGGATGTTGCGGATGCGTTTGTTTGTCAGCCTCCAGTTTTGAAGAAAGACGACGATGTGTCTTTGACAGTGGAAGAGGAGTTCTTATATCCTTTCGATAATGAGGGTGAGGGTGAGAATTTGAAGCCTAGCTATTGGTAATGGTAGGAATGAGTCACTATTTAGATGAATGAAAACGGATATGTACCTGTAAATCTAATTTGTGGGCCCATATTCTACAATCCAAAAAATTCCCATCCATGTTCAACAGCAAACTCATTGTATGCACAAAGCAACTCTTCACCGGCATCAATATCTCTCAGTGCAAAGTAATGTTCATTGCAACCTCCTTCATGATGCAGGGCGGACTCTTCATAACAACCTTGATTGGGACCTGAATATTCCATGGAGCCGTCGTTACAATAAGAATTTCCATCCAGATCCACACTGATGCGTAATACTCCATTTCCCACATCTTGTACATAAGACCATTGCAGCACGTCACATGCAAAGCCCTCTTCAAGACTATTTACAAATTGCCGATACAACGGTCCGCTATGAAACCTTGCTGTATTTTTCGTCGACCAAATCAATGACCCTGCAGTTATGTTTGCAGCTGCAAAAATTCCTCTTCCCATGTTAAAAGTGTATTTAGCTGTTACTGGCACATAGAAGCCATCTGTATCTTCAATGTCATCTTTGTTTGTTCCGATAGAAGAATCCTCCCCCATAATTCTTCGATATAGTGCTCGCGTATTGCTCCATGCCTCTGGGGGGTGTATTGGTCTTGGATACTGAAAATAAGCATTGCATTCCAAATCATGCCAAAGTTCAAATAATGTTCTGTTATCGGAATCGTTTTCGATTGGTGTTGCTCTAAGCCCTATTGAGCTAGTCACGCCAGTCGCTGTAGAAGAACATTCCGCGCTTGCATTAAAGGTATTTTCTACATCGGCGGCCAAAGATCCGAAAACTCTTTTTTCATGGATAAATAGAACTAGGGATAATAGAACATGCGGTAAAAGATTCATCTTGTTTGGGTTTGTGTTTTAGATTTGAATAAAATTAACGACTCAGACGCTGGTCTTTGTGTTTGATTTTTGATGCATATTGCATATTGAAGACGACGTCTCTATCTACTTACTTGACATGGATTTGGTAGACTGTTTCTTTGTCCAACCATTTTCATTTTTTCTATTTTTTGAAAATTGAACTTCTTAGCTCTTTGCTTCTTGCTTCTTGCTTCTGGTATTCATTTGCTCGTTCCATATCAATTACATCAAAATGGCTGGAGGCAAACCCAAGAATAAGAAGAACTCACAGGGCAGGCAGCCGAAGTATCAAAATAACTTTGCATTCAAGTAAGTATTTCATTTCAAAACATATAACATGGAAATTCGGTATATGAATTTTATCTAAAACCATTCCTACATTTGACAGACACAACCCGAAATCGAAATTGACTGAAAAGATTTTATCCTCGCCAAATACTGGACTCTGCCGTCGTTGCTTTGAAAAAATTGAGTGGCGCAAACAGTACCGCAAGTATAAACCTCTTACTCAACATTCGACGTGTAACATATGTTTCAAAAAGAACATTAGTATGGCATATCACACGATATGCACCGAGTGCAGTTTTAGCGCAGAGGCTCGAGAAAGAGTTATAGTCGCATTAGAAGTGGCAACAGGAGAAGTAAAAGATTTAAATGAAAACGATAAAGTGTGTGAAATGTGCACCAAGGAACTTGCGTTACAGAATGACTCTTGCGCGGATCAAGAAATGGATGACCTTATATTAAAGGAGAAGGAGAAACTGAAGGAGGAGTTACAAAGACCCTTAAAACTGAGAGAAGAAAAGGCTATTGAGAGAAAGATTGAACGAATGCTAGAAAGGGAGGCTATTAGGAAGAAGGAGGAACGAAGAGCTGCTAGAGATGGAATTATGAAAAATGATGCGGTTGAAGATTTCTCTATCGATCATGATCAAGGTCTGGATGACAATCATGATGAAGGCGACATAAATCATGATGAAGAAGATCATGAGGGCCCATTAGATCATTCTCATCATGATTGGGGATCAGATCTAGATCAAACAGATGATGGTGATGATGATAATGATGATGGGACGCAGAGCCATGATGACGTTGAGGAGGACGATCCATTTTTAAAAGCAGTGGGAGGCTCAAGCAAACTTTTGGTCGGTGATGCGTACAGAGAAATGCTACTGGAAAAAGAGCGATTGAGCAAATTGAAAATAACAGATTGATTTTTAATATGAAGCTGGAAAATGCAGTGGAGGACTCACTCGGAAAAACTAGTCATGATGCGTCAGAGACATTTGCTACTTGGCAAATAGTGATCGGGTATCTGAATTGAAAGTAAGAGATCAAGGATAAAGCCGTAAGTATATCAGTTTGATCCATAATTGAGTTTGGATATTTTTTAATCTGCATCTTCAATGTATATTTATCCATGATTGAATTGGATACTTTTTAATCTGAAACATCATCCAGTAAATCAATAACTTGTTGAGATTCCCTCTTTTCCGTGAATCCCACCACTGATTTCGATTTTTCATCCTGAGAATTACCATCGCTTTCTATGATGACACCAATGTCAACTAATTTCTGAATAGTACTTTTCGCATCGGTATGCTGTATAAATATACCTCCCCTGGCTTCCCATTTTTCTCTTAAACTATAAACTTCGTTAGATGGTACGTGATCTCCACGATCGTCGATCAGAATACAATGCGCTTTTGATTCAAAATGTTTGTTCCTACTCCAGCAAGTAATAACATTGACCCTGTTAGGATTCGATAATCTTTGTCCTGCTATACATCTGTGTTCACTCTTCGGAGCTGCAAAATCTGCATGAGAAATTTGAATGCTCGATTTTGCTAAATTACGTCGGCACCATGTGAACTTTTGAGCCCTTGCAGTTTTATTTGTGGGAATACCCGTCAATACATCAGGAACATCATAAGTTCCTTCCTTGTTATTAAGAGTACAATTGTCCAAAAGAGTATTCCATAGCAATTGTCCGTCATTTGTCCACTGCAAATTTGTAAAAAAGTTTGGAACAGACGCAACTCGAGGCCAAAGTTGCTTCGATGGAATGTCACTTGATGATTTTATGTTTGGAAATAACCTCCTGATACCAGCTTCAAAATCCACTAGAACTCCATCCAAGTCAACGAATACCTTGTATTTGATCCTATTCATTTCATTGATCGATGAGGACTTCGAATTCATAGTTTTTGCTTTTTTCGTAACTGAATCACTGTGCACACTATTGAGACGCTTAGACATTGTGGCGATGGAAAAGATTTGATAGTTGCCACAAGAAGTGACAAAATATTAGATGGGAGATGGTGTATAGCAGATGAACGAAGGACGACGGGCGGCGACATGGCCGACGTTTTTTACAGTTTTAGCTCGAAAATTAGACTTTAGGATTGATTCAGTCAATCGAAATCTAATCCGAAAGAAAATGTATTTATGACAGTATAAAGGTGACATTCGGATATTTCAATACACTTTATAATGTTCCTAGTAAATTAACTCACTCCATCAGTTTCTCGCTTCGCGTCAATATAAACATAGTACCTTTATTGCCTCTTCCAATTCGAATGCTATCGCTCAAATATGTCGTTTCTAGCCAGCCGCTTTCGTCCGTTCCTCTAACTAATGCCAAAAGTTTAAATATTGATGCTAAATCCACCTGAAACGTTGAACCAAATAATAGCACTTCTAAGTTCCCAAAAAGAAAACTGACAACTGCTCTGTTATCTTTCTTCTCGGATAATCGAAATGGTCCTCCAACAATTACCTGAGTGATGACATTATTGCCTAAATTTACCTCATTTCTCACAGTCAAATTACTCAAATCGAAAATTTGTTTCGGAACTTGGTAGGTTACGTCCACTTCTATTCCAGCGGCGCTAACACTTCCCTTTGCATTAAAGCTTTTGACTTCAATGTTTTCCTCTGGTTTCTCAATCTTCCATTTAGAGTAGGATGATTCAGAAGAATTGTCATCATTCAATTCAGATGGCGATGTGTACTGTAAGTACCATGTGCCATCAAGTACACTTCCTGGCTGTAGAATAGAATTTAAAGGAGGAGCAGGAAATGATTCCTCAAGAAATGACACGATTGATAAGACTTTCCGCTGTGTCTCCAGAGATGCAGTCTTACCATTGGAAGTATTACTGATGGTCTTTAAGAGCAGTTGTTCTTGCTGTGATTTGTTTATATTTTTAGTGTTGGATGTTGAAGGAGGAGCCATGAATGAAGGCAGTTTGAAGTTCTTCAATGAGAGTCCATTGCCACTCATAAGCGACTCTACAGAAGTACAAAGCATCAAAAGTGTAACTAGACGCATTTTAGGGCAGAAATATGATTTTGTTGACTTTAAGCAAGTTGATAAAGAATGAAAGTGAGTGAGATGACTCCCACTCGGTAACACGTGTGTTTTTTCTCTTTTCTCTCTCTCTCTCTCTCTCTCTCTTCGAACACACAGGGATGACACGTGACGTCATCAGGGGGGTTCGCTTCTCAGTTTTCTTTTACTCGACACTTCGACACTTTTTCCTTCACAGAAGTTTCACACAAGAGGATACATATTGGATGTCGAGAGCTCACAGATAAAACAAGTAAATCATGACCTTTGGATATTGGGAACCGCACTCTTCTTCCATAGATTTCTGTGAAACGAATTATCTACATTCTCAGTACATCAGTGAAATACACAACACTTGGAGTTCAATCTTGGGACTCTCCCTCTTCGGTCTTTTGGGATTGATCCTCAACAACCACACGCATGAAACCAGGTATACCTTGGCTTATTCCGTACTTGTTTTTATTGGAGTAGGATCTGCTGGGTTGCATTCAACTCTTCATTGGATTTTGCAATCTGCAGATGAACTTCCAATGATGTATCTAATGTCCTCTCTTCTCTACCTCGCAGCCGAATATGATAGCCCGATCGGCAAACCAAATTATCCACGATTGCCAAGAGGCTTACTTTTATTTGCAGTTGCAAATACTGTTATCTACTTCTGTTTTCAGAGGTTTTATTTGGTGTTCATTTTCATCTTCGTGGTTGAAACTATAATCACTTTGAGTTACATACTTCGCTTAATCCTTGATAAAACTCCTGCAGTACCTTTGAACGATGACAAAACATACGATAGACACACAGATACTGAACACACTGCTCGAAAGGGAAGTGTGAATGATGCAAGTAATTTGAAAATTCACAAATGCAAAGAAACTTCGAGATTGATTCGAAAAATGGGAAATATTGTCCTGTTTTCGCTATTTACAGGTTTCTTTCCGTTTTGGCTCTTGGATATGATACAATGTCACAACTTCGTGCACATCACAAACGGATTTTTTCTTGGTATCACACCTCATGTCTTGTGGCATTTTTGTGCTGGTTTTTCAGCGTATGTCTGTATTCTCGTACTTGAAGTGATTAGGATGGAACACCTGGATATTCCCTACGATGCTCGGTTTACATTGTGTATTTTT
>Ga0213868_10001713_pt1 | contig 21202 bp, 28 predicted proteins | sample PICome_9_FD_160087 | JGI IMG/M metagenome (GOLD analysis project Ga0213868, IMG submission 160087) | Coastal seawater microbial communities near Pivers Island, North Carolina, United States - PICO127 | ecosystem: Environmental > Aquatic > Marine > Coastal | place: USA: North Carolina...
GGGCCATGAGCTGTTGTATGCCGGCCATGGCTAAGTTAACTGCAAGACCCATTCCCATCATCTGCATACCTGAAAAAGTAGCACCCATGCCAGCAGACATAGTAGCACCGAAGCCAGCGCCTTGCATCGCAGGGAGAGCTGCACCTGCGGTATATATTACAAGTACTGCTAGAGCAATCGCGGCTAGGATCTTACCCATGCCGCTCTTGGAGCCTGCAGGTATGGCTGTAATGGTAACATCGCCCTCTTTTAAAGGAATTAGTAAGTCCTCCTCTGCTACTGACTCTCCTGCCATGTCAATTGTAAAGCCTACATTCTTATCAATAGACTCTAATAAGTATTGTTTGAACTCAGGTCTATTTGCGTTTATACACTTTAATATGCTTTGATGAGAGTCTGCATCTACATAAAAGACTTCTCCGAACTTCTCTTTAAGCTCTCCAGCTAGGGTAACTTTACGACGCATAACGATATACTCCAATTATATGTTTTTTCCAGAAAGGATAGATATTCTCTCTGCAAGATATTCTGTTTTGTGCGTGATGATATATTAGATCATCACCTAAATATACTCCACAATGGTTGCCTACTGCGGATCTGATTGCAAAAATGATTAGATCACCTTTTTGCATATTACCTTCAACTTTCTTAAAACCCCAAGTACTAATATAGTCTTCTGTAAAGTAATCTAAACCTTTTTCCCACCAGTCGTCTTCAAAAGGTATTCTTTTTGGTAAGTCAATTCCCTGGGCTTTATAGTAATCTATGCCTGCCTCTAGACAATCCGAAACACCGAACTCATAGTCCCTGCCATAAAGAGGCTTTGAAACACTCTCAGGCTCTAGGGTATACAAATCCATTTCTGGATAACTAAAGATATAGTAAGGCACTCCTGTTGCATTACAATAATTTACATCTGAAATGCTTGGGTCACAGCTTGCATCTGGGTGACTATGAACCACTCCTACAATATCACACTTTCTTGAGATTTTTAAGTATTGCTGAGAGTCTATTACGAAATCTTCCTCGCCTTCTGCAATATTGTCGCAAGGGAACCACTGTAGATCCCCTTTAACTACTCCCAGTACTCCGCAACCTTCTTTTGGGTACCATTCCTCAAAATGCTTTTGTATCTGCTCTAAAAATTGAATCATATTAAAACTTCTGGGTTCCTGGAAACCCTCCAAAAGGTAGTACGCCCTGCTTATTTTTTCTGCCATCTGGTGGCAGGTGGTCTTCTAGAGTTGCTGCGCCGCCAGGAAAATCTATTGGAACGTACTGAAAGCGACATTTACAAGATTGTAATGTTTTACCACAGTTATCGTCTCTCACCCAATATTTAGAAGTATCGCTAGGCAGAATTGTACCTACAGAGGAAGTAGACGAATTATGTCCTAATATACATCTCCATATATGGTCATTAAGGAAGACTCGATCTCCTACTGCATAGTCCTCATCAGTAGCATCATGCGCTACATATGTAAATATCGGAGCCCATACAGTGCTTGGGGGCTTATTTTCACTTGCTGAAGTATGCTCAGCTATACACCTCCAATACTTGCCTCCATCCTCTACATATGAGGTGGCTTTATAAAGTTGGCCTGTTGCCCAATCTGGTGCATTTAAATCAGTAAACCAATCTGCGCGAAATAAGAGAGTATCATCTATATCAAAAAAGGCTCTATGTGGTCGGGTATCGTCGTCATAGAAGCCACTTTTAATAAATAAAATACTATCTGCAGGAAAAGTACATCCTCCTTTATTTGCCGCAGCGCCTTGATACTGCCAAGAACAGTACTTACCTACTACTACACGTCTCGGTAGTTTTATACCTTCTAAATCATAAGGAACGGCTACCTCAAATACAACCATAGTATTATTTTCTGAAGCAATTCTATCTATAATGTACTTAATAATAGGAAATTCTGTAGGAGCGGTACCAGCAGACCCCGCTGCGGATTCTCCATGTAGATGCTTTTTAAGAGTTCTTCGTCTTACCAAAGCAGATCCTATTAAATCATCGTTTGTAAAATCTCCAGATAAACCACTAAACATACTTAAAATATTAGCAACAGTAAAAGAAGGTCTAGCAGGTGCTCCATCGGAGGCCATGTCTAACCCTTCCATAATTACTGGCATGGCTGTGTACGTTCGTAGATCATAAGGCGAAGCATTGTCTCTAAATTGAACTGTACTAAGATCTGCTTCTAGCCCGTCATGGAAATAAAGCACTTGACCGTCTTCAAGCGCTAGCTCGAATAAATCTATGAACGCACTCGAAGGCTCTAGTTGTTGTAAGTCTGTTGCAATTATATCACTCATGGTTCGTAAACTCTCCTAAGAGTTGCTGTTAAATTATAAAAATCATCGTATGCGTATGCAGTATTGTACGAATCACATACGACTTTTATGTCTTTCTCTCCAGTTCTGGTAGTGTTATTTGTATCTGGTAGTGTAAAAGTAAAGTTAGCAGCTCCGTTCTGGGCATCTAAAAAACTTACAACATCATCAATAAATGCTTTTGTTCTATTATTGAACGAAATATTATAACTTTCTTGTAAGCTGTTTATACCGTCAGCTACTCTTTGCTCGTACCCGTCACCAAAGCGAGCAACTAAAACGGAAGGCTCGCTACCTCTTGATAGACCTTTATCGGGAGTAGCGTATGCTGATAATCCGTCGTATATAAATCCTGTTGCCATTATGCTGCTCCGTACGGGTTAAGTATACCGCCCGATCTCTTTTGGTTTTGTAATTCTTTCTGGACTGCTGCTGCTACTGCTGCACCCATCTTATCCATATCCATACCTTTTCCGCCTTGGGTAGTTGTTTGTCCATCGGAAGCTACGTTTACTGTAATATTATTGTTTGTAGTACCGCTTCCCGCACCTTTCATTTCGACAGGAATTGAGTTGCCGTTCGGCAGAGGTACTACTGCTTCTGTTCCGTGCAACACTGCAGGGTACCCAGAAGTTGAACCACTTGCTACACCGCCGGCTGAGTAACCTTTAGGAGGCATGGCTATGCCTCCGTTTCTGAACCCGTCTGGCGACAGTCTTGCTAAACCAGCATTGCCCGTGCCGCCTGTATCTACAGTGTCTCCACCGAAACCGCTACCAATAGACCCTCCAAACCCACCTATCGCCATTTTGAGAAGTTTAACGGTTATCAGCTCTGCAATTACTTGAGCCAACGAATTCAAGATTCCTTGAGCCATACTTGCAAAAGCCTCTTTTACCGTCATAGTACCATTTATTAAGCCAGTAAACGCAGACGTCATATTAGACTCAATAGAGTTAGCCAGATTATTTGCAATTTTGGCACCATCTGTTAGCGCAAGGTTGGCTCTTCTAACAAGGTCTTCTTGCAAAAATACTTGAGCGTTTATCTCTTCCATCTCTGCTAGCTGTGCTTTTGTAGGGTTTTCTACTGTTTGTAGCATATCCCTTTTTAATTGGGCCTGCTCACGCATCTGACTAAGTTTTAACTCAGCATTCGCTACTTTATTTAGCTCCTCTCTACGCTTTTTAAGCCCAGGAAACTCTATATCAGGAGCATCTAAGGTTTGCTCTATATTTAACGTTTGAGCCTCTAAGGCGTGACGCAGTTTTTGGTCTCGTAGTTCTTTCATCAGATCGATCTCGTCTTGAAGACCTTTAATTCTTTTCTTCTGTTCTTCTGCTGCGAGAGCGTTGCTAGCAACAAGGGATTGTTCAAGTTCTAGCTGACTTTTAAGAGTCTCCATGTACACTTCTATATCTGATTTAGGGAACATCTTATTACGAAGGTCTACAGCTGTTTTTGCATTTTGATCAGCAAGACGGGTTCGCTCATCTACCACCTTTCCTAGATTTATATAAGCTAATATTGTATTGTGGATCTCATTTTGAGTCACTCTCTCACCATTTTGCAGCCTACGGTTCATATCTAAGAAGGCCTTGCCTTCGTTACTGTTTCTTAATAACATATCAGAGCGCATCAGCAAAACATCTGCTTGTTTTTGCAATATTTCTAAAAAGTTCTCCAAAGCCTCAGTCTGTTTAGGGTCTGTAAGAGCAGCAAGAGAAGCTTTTTCTTCATCAAGTTTACCTCGTGTTACACGAGCAAACTCGCCAAATGGATCTTCGGCGGTTGGCTGCCCGCTGAAGGGATTCCTATAAGTATCAAGAAGAGCGTTTAACTTTTCAATTTCCTTTTCCGACCTTGCAATTTCTGGCAAAATCTCAGTAGAAACAAAAGCAGATTCAAAGGCTACCTCGTCGAGTGACGGAATATTTGCTAGTGCTCTGCCTACGCTCATAATTACGCTTGCAGTTGCTGAACCTTCTCTGTTTATCTCTTTTTGAATAGCTACAAAATGCTCCAAATCTTCATTTACGGATTTAAGTTTATCTCCAAGAATATCGGTTGCACTTACAACTTCTTCTGTTGCCTCTTTTTGAGAAAAGAATCCTTTGACAAGCATTGCAATACTTGCAATCATACCAACATATCCAAGAAGAGAGAAAGCTCGAGATATAAACGCTCCGGCAACAGAAGCACCTTTTGCTAAAGAGTTCATAGCACTCAAGCCTGTTGTTTTTAGTTTGAGAAATGCTGCTGAAGCACTTTTTTCCATCTTATTATAATCAGCGGCCATTTTCTTAGTAGCTGAGCTATTTGCCAACATCAGATCGTCTAGATGACGAATCATTGCTATTGCCTGCTTTTTATTGAAATCTTTAAACACTCCGTTTCTTTTAAGAAGCTGGCGTTTCAAAGCACCAAGCTGTTGATTACTTAACTGATCTCCTGCTCTTAATCTACCTAAAACAGTTCCTGCGCCCGATTCTACGCCCGATAACCCTGAAGTTAGGGAAGCCCTTGCTGATCTACCTAAAGCAGCTCTAGCTTTAGGGTCTGCTCCTGCTGCTGCAAGTGCTCTATTATAAGCATCCAACGCAGATTTTGCGTTTTGGAAAGCGATCGCGGATCTATCCGCCGCAGCCTCCGCGGCGTTGCCTAAATTTGCTAATCCTGGAACAGCTGCTCGAAGAACAGGGCCAAGGAAGCCTGCAACAGCTAATCCCACTAACAGAGGAAAGTCTGTAAGTAGTTTAGCTAGTGGACCTGCTGCTTTTTCTGCGATAAGTTTTATTTTGTTAATAATATCATCAAAAGCTTTGCTTAGTTTTGCATATTTATTAGTCTGTACTCCGGTAATTGCTAAAATTCTTCCATACTTTTCTTCTGCTTGTGTGAGTACATTATTTGCAACTGCCTGGCTCTTTTCAAAAGTAGTCAAAGCATTTGCATCTTTACCCAAGGCACGAGCGTATTCTTCGCTGGCATCCGTTAGACGAAGAATAATACCGAGTTCGTCAAGCAGTTCTGGTTCAGCTTTTGTTACACCTCGAACCAGTCGATTAAAGGAGTCAGTAACATCTCTACCGAGTATCGCACTGGCATCTTTTGCTGCCTTACCAAGACGAATAAGCTGATCAGGATCTAGTCCAGATGCAATACCTATAGCTGCTGCTTGAGAAGCATCCTGAAAAGTTACCTGAGCGTCTGTTGCTGCAATAATATCGTTTGCAAGAGTTCTCATTGCAGTACCTGTTGCACCTGCGTAAGCTTTTTGACCCGCTTGCAAAACGGCAAGATTACCTGCTCTTTTTAGAAATCCAAATGCAGCACTAACGGCAAAGATTTGTGCCGCCAAGGTAGCGTAAGCAGCTACAAGGCCGCCTGTGCCTTGTGCCATCTTTGAAAAGTTTTTGGTAGTATTTGAAGAGGCTTGAGCAGCACCTTTTAGATTTCTATCCGCATTCCGTGCGCCTTTTGCAGTATCGTCTAGTCCCTTTGCAGCTTTTTTGGACTCGAGACCAAGCTTTTTAGTTGAGCCTTTGTCATCTACTTTTACGTCTATTTCAACTTTATTCTTCGCCATTAGCCTTTCACGTTATGGGTGAAATTTTTTCCACCGCCCGCAGATGATTTTCTTTCGTCTGCCTTTCGTTTTCTTTCTGACTCTTCTGCTCTAGTTTGTACTACGATTCCTTCGTACATTTTCATTATATACATCATTGTGCGCGGTTCTTCAACTTCATACAAACTAAACAAGTATTCTATATTTCCCCATTGTTTTCCTAGGTAGCTACCAGACATGCCTTCCCACTTGTCTTCGAGTAGTCCAAATAGAAAAAATGCCACTTGGACCTCCACGGGAAAATCCGAGGGGTCGAGTGGCATCTTTTGGGGGTCGGGCTCTTGCCCTAATTCTTCACAGATACGTAAATACTTGTCTACATCAATTGAATTAGACTGTTTTACATATCTTTCAAGTAGGGTGTTTATTTCTCCTACTTGTTCCCAGTAAAATTTTCGAGATCGCCCACTGTCTCAGTAACCCAGCTATCAAAGTCGGTTGAGTTTCTCATCAAAAGTTCTGCGTTGTCGTGGGTGTATGCAAGTTCATCGTCTGGGTCAAGTGCCGATATATCTACCAAAAGAAGCTCTTCTAGGTAACGATACTTTAGGCCTGTCCAGCCTTTAATGACTGCTTTACAGTATTCTAATAAAAACTTATCTTCGTCAAGAATTTCTTCAGGTTGACGAGTCTTTTTACTAAACTTAGTGCTAACACATTTCTTACGAAGTTTTACTAGCTCTTCTCTGCCTAAGTAACATAGGCTTACTTCCATTCCTGTATAGCCGGGGAAGTCAATTGATACTGTCTTACTTGGTGTCATTAGAGTGGCTAATGAAATAGGGGTGTCGCTCATGTTTTATCCTTTCTATATAAATTATGGTTAAAGAGCAGGAAAGTTATTTTCCGTACTTCTATTTTGTAATACATAGTATAATGGACTAGGACCTGAAAGTCAAGAACTATTTTTCACAGGGGACGAAAAAAGGGACCGAAGTCCCTTTTTAGCGAGTTACATTTTTGTATTAGACTGTTACGCCTTTATAAACAATTGTAGCTTCATCTGCGTCATTGATAGTACTAGGCAAAGCGTGGAAGTTAACCTCTACTGAGATTACGTCTTCAATACTGTGCGTAGGCACTTCTAAATGACAGGTCGGTAAAGTTACTTGCATTGTAGGAGCAGAAGTACCACCGATATCAAACACTAGGTTGAAGTCGTTAGTTACAACATCCGTAGACTCGATTAAGTCTTCAAACAAATCGGCGCTTCCTGCTGCACTATTACTCAAGTAGCAAGTAAAGCTTCCGCCAATATTACGTGTACCAGTTACGTGACCAATTGGCTGATTGACTACACCCAAAGTCTCTGGAGTCAGATAAGTAATATTGTTCTCAAAATTCAAGCTTCCGCCTGTTAATGTAAGAGTGTACGAACCAACAATAGAGCCTTCTGCAGTATTTCCTGTAGTAGTCAAAGTAGTAAGACGGTTACGAATAAAGTTATTCGTAGCAGAGGTAGCTTCACTGATAGTCACAGTAGGGACAGCAGTGGCGTCAATTTCTGTAATAAGAGATGCAAAGCCAGCCCAGTTAATAGTAGCAATACCATCAATATCAAAATCAATACCTGCACTATTTACTACGGAAGATGTTAATTTGTAAGCAGTGTGAGTTGCGTCGGCGATAGTACCACTACCCATTAAAAAGTAAATATCATAGGTCTTTAAAGTTACTAAGTTTGAACCTTCGAAATCAATGGTACAAGTTGTGGTGGTGTTGGCAATATTATCAGACCAAACGGACTCGGTAGCACCTGAAGAAGGGGTGAAATCTGCATTACCTACTAAACCATTCCAAAGGGCTTCTTCGACTGCGTGCACGTGTGCGTCGGAACCAGTATCTTCCCAACCGCCTGTGGCTGCCGCAGTAGACGCAAAAGGACGTGCATATGTGCTGAAAGACCATTCTGCAGGTGCATAAGAGTCATTGAACATTTGACGAGCGCGTCGGCTAGTTGTACCACCTGAAGCGGCCATTTCGTTTAGAGTAATTTCGGAAGCATTGGTAGCTTGAGAAAAAGAAAATCCATCAAGAACCGGAATCTCCCATACTGTAGTACCATCTGATACCATTACTCTGGTGTTTCTGCTAAAAAATAGATCATTAGCCATGAGTTAATCTCCTGTATTATCTTGAAAAGGCTTGGGCGTGAACTTTTGCTCGTGCCAGCATTTTCTAATATCGAACCTCTATCAGCATCTCTCCGACGCCTAAAGGTTCAAGTACACCTTCATCAGTGTCTATACTGATTATAGTGATTTGTTGTGTAGACTGACTGTTACCTGTACGATCAGTATACGTTAATCGTGAATTTTCTTCTATTACGGTTTCTATATCTTCTAGGAGGCCATCTAAGGCAGATACAGAGTCTTCATCATGCACATAACATCTAACAGTTATAGACAAAAATCTATCTTTGTATCCAGCACCCTGATACGCTCTTGTTTCTGAGCCTGCGTTCAAATGTACTGCAGGAAACTCCTCTACTTCATCCCAAAACTTTAGTCTTGGAGACACATTATCGTTTAACTCGGTCAGATACCCACCTGCTCCGTTAATCAATTTTAGCTTTGCCACAAGAGCATTGATAATGCCCAACCGTCTTGTGGTATAGTCTCTTTCTGCCATTACACTCTCCTAGTGTAGAATCTACCGATCGCAAACTCTGCTGCAATCTCTCTGATGGATTTATCAATGAGACTTCTTGGGTCTCTTTGACCATTTGCCCAAGGAGGAGCACCTGCTCCATCCTCAAACACCTGATAAGGGTCTCTCTGATAGGTATAGCCTATACTTGGGAAACCTTTATTGGTTGCCATAATATCAGTTGCTCGTACACTCTCTGCAAAGCGCCCTGTTTGGTTTTGTAGGCTAGGGCTGTTCATATTCTTTCTTACAGTTTCGGGGAGCTCTTTGTTAATCGCTGCAAGTAAAGCTAGTGGAGACCCCGCAACTCCTTTTTTAGCAGTAGTAGTTAAAGTTGTTTTATCACTATCTTTATACTGCTGTCTTGTTGCTTTTGGCTTCTTGCTTTTAAGAGTTCCTTTACCTTTTGATCTTTTTACTTTTGTAGACTCTGTTCTGACTTTGGCACGAGGACTTTTCCGTAGCGGCCCAACAAAGTCTTCAATTATAATCTTTCTTCGCTTTTGTACAGAGGAATCCGAACCTTCTATATAGGCCCACTCTTTTCCAATTTTATCTGCTGCTTTCTTTAGGGCTTTATTTAGCTCAAGTACCTCATTCTTTTCTTTAGAAGTAGAAGCTCGGTTAATTGCCTTACTCTCCATTTTTACACGAATAACGTCAAGAGGAGGGCCTTTATCATCTTTACCTATCTCAAAAGTTATCACTCCTGCAAGCTCGTCTATAACTTTGCTAGCTAGAGGGCTGAGGGTTTTATTCCCATCGAACTTCCAAAGGGCTTGCTGTACTTTTGCTGCTCGTTGAAGAGAAACGGAGCTATCTTTTTCATGCCCTAAATCAAGAAAACCTTTTCTACTTGAGATTAGCTCTGCTCGACTCTCTTCTTTCCTACCGCTGTTTAGCTCTCTTAGCTTTTTATTTAGTGCTCTAATCAAAGGTCTTTGTGCAGCCTGTTTCATTCTTTTAAAAGTGTTAAACACGTTTGCAGATCTGCCAGGCTTTGATGCTAGTACGAACGTAAAGTTAAGGGAACTCCCTTGCAGCTCTGATGTTCTAGTCCATTTCTTACCTGTTTTATCGAACTCTTTTGGGTGAAACTGCTTGTAAAGGGTTCTTACCATTTTTCGCACTTCTTTGCGAACAATATCTCTAGTGCCCTGCGACAGTGTGCTTACACCCTCTCGGGCCTTCATCTCTGTCTCTACTTCTTTAATAATATCTTCGGCATCAAGTGTGAACTCGTGAACCTCATAGTTACTAATAAGTGTTCTGTATGCTTCTGAGCTTTTCTTAATGTCCTTCTCTATATCTTGTAAGACACTTAGTAAGGATACTCTAGACATTAAAAGTTCTTATAAAGATCCAGTATACGTTTGATATGATCGGGGAAGCCTACATTACCAGACTGCCCAGAAGTACCTTGATTCTGGATGCTTGCGCCTGACAAAGTTTGACGCTGTTTATGTTCATCTTTATGGTAGTAAGAAACTAAGTCGATTACTGCTAATTTAAGGTCTGCGGGGCAGCCATTATATCCACCTTTATAAGTGACTTTAACAGCCCCTGGGCCTTTTGCAAAGTTCTTGTAACCATTCGATCCATTGCTACGAAGAATTGAGTCAGTTTCACGATCTACATAATAGTCTGAGTCGTTTACAAGAGTAACATAAGAAGATGAGATAGACTCTCTTTCTTCTACAGAAACCACTTGATTAAGAGGCACTTCATCTACAGATACAGTGTAGTTATCAAAATCTATATTAAAAGTCTCTATCTTATTGATAAGATAGTAGTCTACAAGAGTATTGTTACAATAAGTTTTTACTAATTGACTCACAGAAGTAATTATATCGTTCAGACGACTATCCTCACCGAAACCAGTGATCTTTTTCGCTATTTTGTAGTCTTCTAAAGTAATTAAATTTGCCATATTCTATAAGTCCATTAGTAAAAACTTAGGGGAGCGAACTCCCCCTCGTTTTTTACTCTTTATGCTATTAAGCAGCTGGTCGAACCAATGAAGAGCCAACACCAGAGATAATCTGGCTGAAGCCCATAGATTGGCTAGATACGATAGCTGTACGCTGGTTAGCAACTTCGTAGTCAGTCTCAACCTGCAAACCACCCAGACGTGGGATGATGAATGCGTCACGGTTAGCAACAACAGCGTCACCGTCAACACCAAGCTGGTCACTTACTACAACTGGAGAGCCGTAGAAGTTAGCGATAGTACCAGTAATACGTGCAGCATTATCCATGCCTACCTGCTGGAACTCATCGAACTCACCTTCTTGGAGCAGCTCGTTATAAGCAGCAACAGAAAGGATATAAACCAGACGAGAAGGATCAACGCCCAGGTTGCCCAGAGCAGTACGGCCCGCAAGTAGATCTTTACGACCCATAACTAGCTCAGTGCCTTCGTCAGTAGCAGAAGCATTGTCAAGAATATCTACGATAGTCTTTTCAACTTTCTTAGCCTGCGCGTGTGCAAGAGCGTTCATGATGATTGGCATTACAGTAGCAACCATAACTTCATCAGTGTTGTTGTCGATAAACTGACCAGCGATCAGACGATTAGTAGTCAGAGTAACATTACCCAGAGCGTACTCACCATCAGTACCACCGCCATCAGCGATACGGTTAGTAGCAGTACCGATACCACCAGTGTCTTGAGCAGCCTGAGTTGGCTCCAAACCTACTGGGATAACAGTCTTCTGAGCAGTAACAGCCAGCTCGTCGAAGAAGTTAGCAGCACGGTAGTTCAAACGTACGTTCTCTTCGAACTTATCGATAGCAGTTTGTTCAACAGCACCGGTGAAAGCAACGTTAGCTTTCTGAAGAGCAGCTTGACCAGTAGCAGTGTCTTCGAAAGACTTGCCTAGTACTTTAGCAACCATAGAAGCGTTCATGAAATCCTTACCGAAGCTAGACAGATCACCTGATTTCTGACCACGGCCAGAGAAGTCGCGCTTGCTGTTACGCATAGCTTCCAGCTCAGCTGAGTGCTCTTTAAGGGCAGACTCATACTTCTCTAGTACTTCAGCCATGTTAGCATCTTTAGTAGTTAGTTCTTTTTGCATATCAGCTTCGAGAGCTTCAACGCCTGTTTTAACACCAGTTTCGATGCTTGATTTGATTGCTTGTGCTTCAGCAGCTTTAGCAGCTTCTGCGTCTTGAGCGGCTTTTTCAGCTGCTTTTTGCTCGGCCTGCTTCATTGCGATTTTAGCAGCAGTTTCGTCTGCAACCTGCTTCGCAAAAGCTTCCAAGTCGATTTGATTCTTGTCCATTTTGATCTCCTGATCTGCGGAATTAAGTTCCGCGCTTTTCGGTGTGTGGTCACTAGCTACATTTGAAGCGTTTGCTTCGTCCTTAGCCAGAGACTGACCGGCTAGATCTACACGATTAGTGAAAGTTTTTTTGAATTCGTCGTATTCCTCAGTGGAATCAAACGACTTCGCGAGCGAAAAAGTAGCTGCCTGATTGCAGGGTACCGATACAACCGATACTTCAAACAACTCAGCGTCCTTAATCATTAGTCCGTCAGTTTCTTTTAGGTAGTCCGCGTCCTTGACTTTGAAACCGACGGAAAAGGCTCCAAGGACACCGTCTTTAACGAGTTCAGCAACATTGCCAGGGGCATTTTTGCTAATCTTACATTCGAGTTCTAAACCATTTGGTCCTGCTTTCATACCTGTGGCTCGACCAATTGGTCTATCATAGTCATGATTAAACAAAATAATTGGATTTTTCTCAAAATTTTGTAGTCCACCTTTAGTCCAAGCCTCAGCTGAGATTGTATCACCTGCGCGATCAAAATCTGCTGTACTAGCCATACCACGAATCATTACTGATCCATCGTCTGATTCTGCGGCTTTGAAAGTAGATGTTAGATTAAAAATCTTATTCATATTATTTCTCTACAGTACTTGCCCTGAGTGCTTCTAAAGGGTCTTTGCTTTCCTCTACAGGTTCATCCTGTGGAGGGTTTAGTGCTAATGCACAGAGTTCTTTTTCTGCGCTTTGTACTTTGGTTGTGAAAGAACCCCAAGTATTAAAATACCTCTTCCAGGTTCTTCGTAAAACTGCGTCTGGCTTTCCAGTTGGGTACTTATCCTGCAACCCTTTATAACTAGAAGGTATCTCACCTATCTCTGCAAACCATACTGCGGCCTTTCTTACTATCCTGTCTTTTGTGTTCATTCTTCCTCTTCTGGAGGCCTACCGCCTTCATCTGGGTTAGCTGCTGAACCTGCAATATTTGCAGGAACTCGTATATCGTTAGCATCATCTCTAGTATCGTACCCAAGAGCTTCGCGAGCTTCGTTCGGGCTAATGATACCGCCATTCACCAATGAGGTGTAGTAGGCTGATGCGTCACGTAACTCGGGCTGCAGAGCAGGTACTCCGGTTACGTCTTCTACAATCTCAAAACCAAAGTAGCGAGAGAGTGCTGAATTTAATTTGTTAATATTTGTCAGTATAGTCTCTAAGTAATACAGGCGCATATTCGGGCGAATATTTGCATTGTTTCCAGAGTCTAGTAGAATTGGTGGAACACCGATTGCTTTCAGAATAATCTTTTCGTTTTCTGCAATAGCTGTTTGAAAGTCTAACTCTTTAAAGTTTACATTTGAGATCTTATCAACCTCTAGGCCACCATCAAGAATCAAAGGATTACGACCACCGGCATCAGGGCGGTAGCGAGCTTGCCAAGAAGTCATCATACGCTCTTTGATTTTCTCTGAAAGAGTGTTTGGCGACTTTAGTACTAAACCCGGAACTGCTCCGTTCTCGAAAAACTTATCCTGAAACTTTCTCATACGAGTCATAAGCATCATAGTTCGAGTTGCAGGCTTCAGTCGAGACACACCACGGAATACATCGTGGAAAGAGTTTTCTTTAACGTGGATAATTTCTTGAGGAGAATAATCAATATCATTATAGCTATACTTTTCAATATAGGTCTTTGGATCTCCATGAATTACTACATTATCGGCTGGTAAGTGGTAAAGGTGCGCTCCATCAAAGTAGATAAAGATGTTACCATCAAGAAGTAAGTCTGTGAAAAGATTACGTCTAAATGTGTTAATGTCTTGGAAAGGGTTAGGCTCTTTTGAAAGAAGTAGCTCAACTTTTGATCGCTTAACGCCTTTAACAACGCCAGGCATTGCAATAGGCTTAACAGTGGTGCGTACACCCGCAGAGTCATCAACTACCATGTTTACGGCTCGGTTTACTACTTCGAGTTCTTCATAGTAAAACTCGTAGCTGCCTGTATGCTCTCTAGAAGATTCAACATTATTACCCACCCACATCTGTATAGGGTTGAGCTTTTCCTCAACTTCTACAGGGGCTTTCTTTTCAAAAGGATTATACCAGGCCATGTTTTTCTCTTTGAATCTCTACCCAGCGCATCTGCTTTTTTGCGGTTCCGAGGACAGGATCTTTTCCGTAAATTTTATGTAGTGCTAAATGATGGTGATGACATAAAGTCACTGTATGGTCATATAGCTCGGCACTGTGTTCTTCAATGAAGTCATCCCTGAGTGCTTGTATATAGTCAGGGTTCAGTTTGTTTTTTGTAAGCCACTGGTTTAGGAGTGGTGTCAAGCTATAAAAATGGTGGAAATCAAGTTGCTCTGTCTCGCCACAAATACGACACTCTGTCCCTTTCTCATACTTGGACTTTGCCTTGTCTCGTACATACTTTACTGCGTCACGTTTTAGTTTAGGCATTTTCTTTCCGGTTCTTCATTTTTCATTAGAAGAATTATATCGAGTTTAAGGTAACTTGTCAATAACTATTTTTCCGTAGGTCATCGCTAGAAGGATACATTTGCAGTAATAAACGAGTATAGTGCATAGCGAAGTGCGTCTGCCATGTGCGATGCCATGTTATGTTTCGGTTTTTCCTTTATAAGATTCGGATTTGGATCCCACTGATACGCATCTACACAGGCGAGCGATTCCTTCGCAGCTTGATCAACAAAGAGGGAGTCGTTGTCGATAATGGCTGCAACATGGCCAATTCCATCGATGATAGATTTCTTCGCGTTAATAGTTGATATTCCATAGTTCTGCGCGAAATCGAACCTTGTTTGTTGAGCAGCTGAGTCAATATAAATATAATCAATATCCCAACGATCAATGAGTTTTTGGATCTGTTCTGCATGCTGGTCTGTGGTTCTCTCGTTATTAAAATACTCGTCTAGTAAATAGAACTTCTCGGTGTCCCAATCGTAAGCAATTACACACATTGCAGTTGGGTCTCTAAAACCAACATCGAGACCCGCAAATACATCCATCTTGCTAGTATCAAAGTTAGCGAGGTCTTGTACCTGAGTCTCAAAGTTAAAGTTCCAGATCTGACCTTCATAAGTATTAAAGTCGGCCTCGTACTCCTGCTTAAACTCTGCCTCTGACATAGACTTTCGTGCTTCTGAAATATCGCTCTCAGACATACGCGGATTATCTTTATAAGTAGCACGAATACTGCACCACTCTGGAAACTCATCTGAAAAGCCTCGCATGAAGAACTCAGAGAACCAATTATTGCGACCCCGTGGGGTAGAGATAAAGATTGCTTTTGAATTTGGCTTATCTAGGGTAGGTCGAAGTGCTACGTTGAAAGCATCTCTACCATCTGCAAGTGCGGCCTCGTCGAATATGATAAGATCATAAGAACGACCTACACAAGAGTCAACCTGGTTTACAGAACCCATTCGTACTGTAGAGCCATTAGATATTTCGATCACTTTATCTTTGGCGTTATCTTTTGTAACCTCTAGATCGAAGTGCTTAATCAAGTTCCTTTGTAGATCAAAAGAAATCTGAGACAAGGAGTAGTTAGGAGACATGATTAAGATTGTAGAGCCTGGTACTAGAGACACAAGCTGTCCAATAATGTTCGCAATGTATGTCTTACCTTGACGTCTAGAAATAGCCGCAGAGACAAAACGATACTTAGGGTTATTGACCGCATTGATAATTGCTATCTGCGATGGTAGAGGTGTGATGTTTAGTAGGTCCAAATAAGGAGCTACGGGGAGCTTGAGAAACCTTGCCTCAGATTGTAGTTCAACTATTTCGTCAGAGATTATATCTCTCCGACTTATTTCAACTGCCATTTAATTCTTCCTAAAAAGTATAATCGTGCAAAGACTTCGATAGGGGTATATGCTATTCTTGGAAATTCATAACCCTTCTCCTCTAAAGCCTCTCGTGTTGTCCATTTTTGTTGTATATTGTCGATATACATATTATCGTACTGTAGTACTGCATGACCTTCTCCACCAACTCTGCAAAATCGCATCTTGGCTTTAAAAGTTAATATGTCTTTCCAAAAACCTTTCATAGACTTATTGTTAATATTATAAAGAAGAGTTAGGGAGTAGTCCTCGCAGTCTCCTTCATAAGGAGCTTCTTTCAATATAGTCCAATACTCGTAAGTATGAAACTGCTCTTTGTCATACCGGTACTTCCAGTTTTTATTTAAATTATCAACTTGTTCTTTAAACATTATTTTTTACCTACGGCTTCTTTAGCGTAAAACGCTGCAACAATAGCGGCTACGGAAACAAAGTAGGTAGGGGCCATATTACCTAATGTTTTTTGAGCTTCGTCTAAGCCTATTAGAGAGGCCAGTACTACAGCGAAGGGATAAAGTAACATTCCACCAAGTGCAAACCAGGCCATGTTTCTTTGCGCATCTCGCATAGCATCTGCATCTTCTAATTCTTTTCGGCGAGCTTCAAGGTACATAGCTTCTTCTGAGTTAGATACCTTGCCGTCTCCATTTGTGTCTGCTGGATGATATTCCATTAAGCTGGATCCTCTCCTGAAATAATAAGGTCGAAGTTACAAATTATCTCTGACCCCGCGGAGGTGGTTATAGCCTGCAAGTCAATATCAGTCTTTGCAGGCATGCGCATTCCTGTATATAAAGACTGTGTAAAACTATTTTGAAATACTTTAATCTCGCTTTTTAGCTGAAAACTCTCTCCTTCTTCACGGCAATATAACTGTACAGTTGCATCGTCGTTTTTGCCTGTAGAACTAGTATAGTTTAAAAGATAGCCTACATAACCTGCTGGGATTGTATACACAGCCATTTGAGTTTGTCCTACACCTTCTGCAATTTGAGCTACTACAGTTCCTGTTCCTGATACTGTGTGTGCGGTAATTGTTCCTGCATTTGCACTTCCAATATAACTCATGCGATGAACTCTTCGAAAAGTGTTATCAAATTGAACCGCGGTTGCTCCCGTCATTGCTTTGGTCTCTACTTGCTTTATGTAGTTTGCATCTAGGCCTTCTATTGTAAGGAGTCCCGTATCTGCGCCCTCATCACTCTTTGCAAAGATATTTTGACCACCAGCATCAAAGGCAGACCAAGGATATAGACCTCCTGCACTCCACACGCTTTCCTGCGCGGTACCTGATAGCGCGGGATTGTGTCCAAATTTATGGATAGGGTGTAGATACTGTCCAAGCCCATCTGTATTGTGTGCGTGTCGAATGAAATCGAAATCGGTCATTGCTACCATTTTACTTTATCCGCCCAATATGCTGCTGACATTTTGCCTTTAGCTATATTCTTTGCGTGACGTGCTTTAAACGATCTACGCTTTGCTTTCATTGCTTCTGATTCTCCAGCCTTGGGCTTCCCTGCCGTACGAGCTCCTTGCTGGCCGAAACGAATCGTTTTAATTTTGTCCCCAACCTTAGCCACAACAATGTGAGACTTCTTCGGGTGTTTTGGAGTACGTTTAGGTTTATTATAACCACTGACTCCAGCCCTTTTTAATCTGCCATTAGGCTTCTTCTTACCTTTTCTTTTTGCGGCCACTGCTCTTTCTCCTTTTCACGAATGTAGATACATTACGTGGCTTACCTCCAGGATTACCAGCTGCGCGCTTTCTACGGATTGCTGACTTTCTCTGTGCAGGTGTCATGCGGGCTGCTTTTGCAGCGGGCACACATTTGGGGTACTTTCCTGTCTTTGCTACGGATCTACCACAAGTGTGGTATCCTCCACCTTTTTTAGGTCTGGAAATATCTACCCACTTTTCTTTGAACCACTTAGTAAGCCCGCCTTTGGTCTTTGCCATTACTTGACTCCCATTCGGTACTTACCGCCGCGTTTCTTGTACTCTCTCACTAAGTATGCGTTTGCATATGCGGAAGGGTATACTTTAAACTTTCTCTTGGTCTCCGACTTTACTCTTGAGTATAGTCTTTTATTCGTCGGAACTGGTTTCTTCTTCGCGGCTTTCCTCTTCCTCTTCACTGCCATCTTCAGTCTCCAAAAGCTCGATGGGCATTGGCACATCTAGGAATTTAATAGCTTCTTGCTCTGTGGCAAATTTATGAAGCTTTCCATCAACTCGGACGCACCAGCGACCTCTCTTTTCATATATACCCATTATTTGCTCCTACGTTTGCGATTCTTGCTCGCTCTTTGGCCTCTTTTGGGTTTGCTTGGTTTCTTCTTCGGCTTCTTCATAGCTTTCTCAAAAGCTGCGTGTGTTTTACCTGCCATGTGAATCTTCCCCTTTCCGGCACCGTGACTATGAGTACCGCTTAAACCTAACCGCTTCGCTGCTTTCATAGCGGCTGCTTTAGTTTTATATCGCATCTTATTTTCCTAACGGATTGGACAAGAAGTCCATTCCGTCCCAGAGCTCTTGTATCTCACGCTTTAGTACTTTTACCTCGCCTTCAATACCTTCCAGCTCTTTAGTCTTTAATTCTGCTCTTTGTACTACACCTTTCATGGCTTCCATTTCTTTCTCAACTTCAACCATTCGTTCTTGAATGGCAAGGAGTTTTGTCTGTTGGCCCATGATTGTTTCGAGATTAGTACCAAATGAAGCTAGCTTTCCCTGGAGTTGAGAAATGTCGTTTGCTTCGAGTTCTTTCTCAATAACAGTAATTTGTTCGTGGAGAGGGGCAACGTCTGGAATTTCGTAAGCCTCTACCGCTTCAAGTCTAGCATATACAGAGGAAGCTGTCCATATTCCTCCAGCAATTGTAGAGATAAATGCTAGTACAACTGCAATTTGTGCTCCGCTGAATCCTACGCCGTCGACCTTCATCGTGCAATATCCTCGTTACAGTCTGTTCCAGAGAAGAAGCACTTGTTTTGTGTAGGACCGTTTAAGTAGAAATCACTGTCAGCACCATTAAACAAAACCTCTGTACGTGATGCCATAATATCAATTCCAAACTGGTCAGTACCATTCATAAAGACTGCGAATGCGTAACCACTTGAGTTCTCAGCTGTAAAGTCTAGAAGTACTGCACTAGACTGGTGTGCGAAACTAAGGTTGTCGGCTGCGTCAGTGAATCGTACGCCTGCAGTGTCTGCACCTTCCTGAAGCCAGGCTGATGCTGCTTCGTCAGATGCTACCGCAATATAAGCTGCTGCGTTCGCGGCATGGCTTGCCACATCATCAAGGCTTTCGTTATAAACCTGAATATCTTCTGCTGAGATTGTCAGCATTTGCTCATTCGAGGAAACAAAGTCCTGAAGATTCTCTTGCTGTTCCACATCCTGTGTTTGCTGTGCTTCAACTGCCATGTCAGAAACCTGCACTACTGTTGCGAGATCTACTGTAATCTCTGCAAAAGTATCAATAGCATCGTTCATTAGACCAATCTCTATTTGTCCTTGATCGTTCAAAAACTGGGAAGCAGTGTAAGCTGTAAAGCTTGCCATGCCTTGAAGCGCACTATTGTAAGCCTCTGCTTCTGCTGATGAAATATGAGCATCTGTCTGTACACCAAGAGGCGCGATACCAACGTTTGTAGCGTTCATAACAGTAGCTGCGCCTACATACTGAATACCTAAATCAAGCTTACTTGCAATAGTGCTTGAAGTAGTTACTAAGTTATCGATCTCATTCGCTGGTGCGGAAACGCTCGCTAATAGACATGCCGTCGCTAGAATCTTCTTGTTCAACGCTATCTTCTCCTATCCCTAGTAACGAGTTGTACCAGAGTTGCTTGGCTGTGTAATAAGGCTTAGAGACATACTTGGGCTTGATCGGACATTTAAGATAATTCTTCTTCTTGTCGCAAGTCCTTCGTTCCTCTTTACCCTCCTTTACTTTGCCATAATTCGGAATATAGAGTTCCGGATTACTTTTCATCATTAAGTAGGCTCTTTTACCTACAATTAGTTTTCCTCTTGTTAAGATTGGACACGGGGTGCCAGATATAAACATCGACTCCCACACTTTGTGGTCTTGGCACATTCGTGCTACTGCTGCGACCTTCATTCCAAGGTCTGATAATACTTTTGAATCTCTTCTACGGTTACAGTTCGGATCTTCTTTAAATTTTCCACTCGAGAAACCTACCATTCCTGTCTGGAGAGACCCACCTGACCCTTGAAGGCACGTTTCAACCCCGTTCGCCATATAGCTAGGACTAATCGCTGAACCTACGGGGATAGAGCTCGAAGAGCCAGCTCCATTATAGTTCGTAGTTGAAGATGCCGACGAGTTGTTACTTCCTACAGTCGAGTTCTCAGCATTTGTATTTAACGAACCATCTTGCGTAGTATCGCCAATTGCGAAAGAAGAAACTAAAAGTAGTAGAACTAGTCTCATTACATCGTCGATAAAGTTACGATCACACCGGCTAGAAACAAAATAATTGTACCGCCGAGTGCGTAAAATCGCCCTTCCATACGACCGAGAGTATCTTCTATGTTCTCTAATCGTACAAATGTGGTCTTCCAGCGTTCTTCACACTGTACTTCGTGGGTGCGCAGCTCTAGCTCGAGTCTATTATTCTGATCCATTGAGTAATTTTTCCATTAACTTACCATAGTTGCCCTGGCCGAACGGTACTTGCTCGTTGATCTGGACATTAGTTTGGTTCTTGATGTTACCATTCTCAGCCTTCTGGAGGTCGGTCTGAGCTTTGATTTCATCTATACGCATTTTATGGGCCATTTGTAGTAAATCAGCTAAGTCCTTACTAGAGTATACACCAGATTCCTGGGCTTCTTCAAGTTTGGATGCGATCATACTGTCGAGCTAAGAACCAATGTTGTTCTTGTTTCGATAACCCATGTCGAGATACACTGTGTCGATATACTTTTTAACTTCTCGTTTGTTCAGTTGTTCGACTACGGCTGTTTCAGGCACCTGAAGATAGTCACACACGCCTCGGATGTTTCCGAATTGTAGGTAACTATTGGCTATTTCCAGCCCTTCAGGTGATATTGTGGTTAATTCTTTTGCCATGTGAAGAATTATACTAAGATTAAGGTCTTATGTCAAGTAGTATTTTTCGAAGGTTACTTGATAAAAACGTACCGAACTTCTACTTCAGCTCCGTTCTTTGAAAAATCTTTCGTACTTTCGATCTTTCCTTTTACTAGAAGGCGTTCATGTACCTTCATCTTATAACCAAGCTCCGCAGACTCTTCTCCAGTTTCGATATAAAAATTATTTTCGAACTTGTACCCTAGTCGCAGGTAATCTGAAGTCTTCGAACTGTCGAGATCTGACTTGTACTTATATTCAACGTACCCATCGGCGCTTGCACAGGCCGACCACAAGATGACGCTCG
>Ga0213868_10001714_pt1 | contig 21196 bp, 19 predicted proteins | sample PICome_9_FD_160087 | JGI IMG/M metagenome (GOLD analysis project Ga0213868, IMG submission 160087) | Coastal seawater microbial communities near Pivers Island, North Carolina, United States - PICO127 | ecosystem: Environmental > Aquatic > Marine > Coastal | place: USA: North Carolina...
ATGCAGTAAATGAAGTATCCCGTTTGCCTGGTATAGGAAAACGAACTGCCTTACGTTTGGTATTGCATTTATTAAAGCAACCTTCTGAAAACACAAAATACTTAACAGAGTCTCTTCAATTATTAAGGACAGAGGTTAAGTCATGTGAAAAGTGTTATAATATCTCCGATACTGCCTTGTGTGAAATTTGTAGTAATCCAAAACGAAATCCAGAAATAGTTTGTGTAGTTGAGGATATTAGAGATGTTATGGCTATAGAAAACACATCTCAATTTAGGGGTTTGTATCATGTTTTAGGAGGTAAAATTTCACCAATTGAAGGAATCGGTCCACAAAATTTAGAGATAGATAGTCTAGTTGCCAAGGTTAAAAATAAAGAAGTTAAAGAGTTAATTTTTGCGTTAAGTTCTACTATGGAAGGAGATACTACCAATTTTTATATTTTTAAGCAAATTGAAGATTATGATGTGCTTACTTCTACGATTGCTCGAGGGATTTCAGTAGGAGATGAGTTAGAATATGCAGATGAGGTTACTTTGGGGAGGAGTATTGTGAATAGGATTCCTTTTGAACAAAGTATAAAAAACTAAGTTTCTTTATCTATCTTTTGGCGCTCAAAGAATTTTTCCTAAAAGAGTAATAAGCCATCACGGCACTTATAGTCATTAAAATTGAAGCTAATAAAAAAGGAGCACCAGCAAATTTAAAAGGTGTTTGTTCTTTGGTGAAATAGTAGAAAATACCTGTCATTAGCGGTGGCCCTACTATTGCAGATGCACTCATTAAACTTGTTAAAGTTCCTTGTATTTTACCTTGTTCTGTTTCAGGAACTTGAATAGATATTACCGCTTGTAAAGCAGGCCCTGCTATACCTCCTAAACAATACGGAATTAGGAAGATAAACATCATCCAGCTTTGATTAGCGAAAGTAAATAATAACATCCCTAAGCTGTAAAGAAAAAATCCTGCGTAAATACTTTTTTCATTTCCTAACCACGGATTCACCCATCTAATTAGAACTCCTTGAACCAATGCAACAAATAAACCAATTACTCCAAGAGAAATTCCAACCATTTTCTCATCCCAATTAAATTTATACATCGTAAAGAAACTCCAATTACTTTGAATTGCGTGGGATGCAACGTACAAGAGAAACATAGATGAAGCCAACCCAATTAATTTAGGATATTTTTTAAGGTGTAAAAAACTTCCTATGGGATTAGCTTTTTTAAGGTTTAATACACTCCTTTTTTCTTTTGGTAATGATTCTGGTAAAATAAAATACCCGTATAGGAAATTTAAAAAACATAAAGCTGCTGCGGCATAAAAAGGAACTCTAGCACCATATTGTCCTAAAAGCCCTCCTATAACGGGTCCAATGATAAAGCCTAATCCAAAGGCAGCTCCAATCATTCCAAAGTTTTTTGCTCTATTTTCTATTGTGCTGATATCTGCAATATATGCCGAAGCTGTAGTTATACTTGCACCAGTAATTCCAGCAATAATTCGTCCAATAAACAACCATGTAATTGAGGGAGCTAATGCTAATAAGATGTAATCTAGCGTAAAGCCTAGTAAAGAAATTAAAATAATGGGCCGTCTTCCGAATTGATCACTCAAATTACCAATTAATGGAGCAAAAATAAATTGGGTGATTGCATAGGCAAATGTGATCCAACCACCTACTTTTGCAGCCTCACTTATTTCTCCTTGTATTAGTTCTTCGATCAGACCTGGGATTACAGGAATGATGATTCCCCAACCAATGACATCAATCAGCATGGTGATAAAAATAAATCCTAGTGCAGCTTGATTTTTGTTTTTTTTCATTAAGGGTTTTTAATAATTAAAATTTTTCAAAAATTTAATTATTTGAGTTGGATTGATTGGCGTCTTCTGAAATTTCATGCTTATCATTTTCCCAACCATTTTTTAATTTAATTTTTTTGTAAAGGCGAATTGATAACATAAGTAAAATACCTAATAAAATAATACCAATTACACCCCATATCCATGAAATAGCACTTTTTAAAACCACTAAAAACACAATTGCAAATAATAAAATTGTAGCAACTTCATTCCATATTCTCAATTTAAAAGATGTGTACTTCACACTATTCATTTGCTGTTGTTTAAATATTTTTTGACAACCAGCATGGTAAAAATATAAAGCAAGTACAAAAGATAATTTTACATGCATCCATGGCATGGTTAAATAAGATGGCACAAGATATAGCATCCAAAAAGCAAAAAAACTAGCTAAGACTGCAGATGGCCAAGTAATAATATACCAAAGGCGTTTACTCATTAGTTTGTACTGAGTCTGTAAGATAGATTTAGCTGGTTCTTTTTTGTTTTCTGCTTCAGCAAAATAAATAAATAACCGAACGATATAAAATAAGCCAGCAAACCAAGTGATAACAAAAATGATATGTAATGCTTTTATGTATGAAATATCCATTCTGAAATATTTTGAGATTATTTTTTCTCTAATTATTAGTTGATTTTCTGCCAATTTTGAATCCAACTTGCCATGACATCAACCCAATCATCATTGTCATTCATACAAGGAATATGTTTGAAGTCAGTTCCTCCAGCTTCTAAAAAATCTTCTTTTCCTTCCATGGCAATTTCTTCAAGTGTTTCAAGACAATCTGATACAAAAGCAGGTGTAACTACGGCAACTTTCTTTTTCCCTTCCTCAGGAAATTTTTCTAACTCAAAATCTGTGTAGGGTTTTAACCATGGATCTTTCAGTAATCTAGATTGAAAAGAATTACTAAAGGTTCCATCCTTTAGTCCTAAATTTTCAACAATTCCTTTTGTAGTTTCAAAACATTGGTGCCTGTAACAAGTATGGTGAGCTACAGAATTACGTTCGCAACAACTACCATCTAATTTGCAATGATTTTTAGTGGGGTCTGATTTTTTGATGTGTCTCTCTGGTATTCCATGGTAAGAAAATAATACATGGTCATAATCAAAACCATTTAAATGATTTTTAATATTATCACTCATTGCTTTTATGTATTCCGGTTTGTTATAAAAAGCAGGAAGTATATCCATAATTACGTTAGGGTAATGGGTTGCTACAATTTGTTCTGCTTTTACTGTAACGGTCTCATATGAAGACATTGCATAATGAGGATATAATGGAACTAGTAAAATCTCATCAACTCCCTGATCAGTTAACTCCTTAAAACCTTTCTCCATACTCATCGATCCATATCTCATTGCTAGAGAAACGGGAATTTCTGCTTTTGAAGTTACTTTATTAGAAAATCGTTCAGAAATAACAACTAAAGGAGAACCTTCTTCCCACCATATTTTTTTGTAAGCAGCACCCGATTTTTTTGGTCTTACCTGTAAAATAATTCCTTTAATGAGAAGGAAACGTTTCCAGTAAGCAATATCAATTACTCTCTCATCCATTAAAAATTCACCCAAATAACGCTTAACATCTTTTGTTTTTGTAGTGTCAGGTGAACCTAAGTTAACTAGTAAGACTCCTTTCATTTTTTAAAATTTATTTTAGTGACTTTTATAAATATTTAATTCTTTTTTAATTGATTGGTTACCTCGTAAAGAGCTATGCTTAAGCTGTGAATTACATTCATGGAAGAATTCCTGCCAAACATTGGAATACATATGCTGTGATCTAAATACTCAATATTTTTAATACCGTTTCGTTCACTTCCCAAAAGTAAAACGATTTTTTTAAGATTTTTAAAATTAAAATCTTGGATATCTATACTCTTATCGGTAATTTCTATACCAATAATTGTATTTCCTTCTTCTTTTAATTTACTAATAGTATCATTAAAATTACTATAAATAGTATGCTCAATTTGATTTATGGTATTTCTAGCAGTTCGTTTTACAGTATTATTTTCTGTAGATGGTGAACTTTGGTGAAGATAAATTTTTGACACCCCAAAACTTTCAGCAATCCTAAAACACATTCCAATATTACCAGGAGTCCTAATAGCATCACAAACAATAGTAATTGGAAATTGTTGATGATTATTTTGAATGTCTTTATGACTTAACTGTTTCAAATGGATTCTTATTTTAACTATTGGAAATTAAATATAATTTTAAGACTATTTATTAAGAGACATTATGTATTTCTTGGGAGTTGTGCCAAACTTTTTTTTGAATGCGGCTATAAAATGACTAGATGTACTATAGCCAACCCTTAATCCTACTTCATTAACATTGTGTTGGTTGCTTTCTAATAATCTTCTAGCGTGTTCCATTTTATAATCAAACAAAAAACTAAAAACTGTATCTCCATATATTTGTTTAAATCCTTCTTTTAATTTTTTTATGTTCAATCCTATCTCGTTTGCAAGTTCCTGAAGAGAAGGTGGATCAGACATATTAGAAATAATAATATCCTTTGCTTTTCTAATTTTAATTACATTTTGTTCATCTACTAAAAAAGGACAATATTCTCCTAAATTAGATTCGTCTTGTTGAAAATGAAGACTTAATAATTCATAAATTTTTCCTTTGATATATAAATCTCTAATGGAGCTATTGATACTAGAATTAACTATTTGATTTAAAACCAATAAAACCATTGGTTTTATTTCAACATCATCATAGTATTTCTTGTTACTATTTTCTTTGCTTAAAAAAGGAATATAACTAGCCTCTTTTGAAAATAGAGAATGAAATTTTTCAATAGAAATTAAAAGAGAGATTAAAATAGTATTTGGGTAAATCTCTAAATTAATAGGCAGACTTCTTTGGGGGTTGTAAAGAATGATTGAGCGTTTGTCTAGAACATCAAAAGTGTAACTTCCATTATTAAATAAGAATTTTGAGTTTCCTTTAATGCAAAAGTGCATTTGAATGAAAGTACTGTCTATATTTCTTTCAAATGTGAGTGTTTCATCACTTTCATTTTGAAATTCTAGAATTCTAAATCCATTTTCTAAGTTGATTTCATCGAAAGAACTTCCAGCGACATTTTTTAACATATAATTTTTTTTAAAAAAAACACTCTTTATTTAGAATGATTCTAGACAATAGTATCTTTAACTCTTGATTTTACTGCAAAAATACAATAAACCGAGTATTTTTAAAATAAAATGTAATCAAAAAACACAGAACGATATAAAAAGTACTTTTAGCGATACTTTTATCTCTTATTACTTTATACTTTTGAGCATTCTTTTTAAGGTTTGAATGAAAATAGATCGTCAAGAAAAAAAACTTTACAACATTGGAATCAGTTACAAAAAAGCTGATGCATTAACCCGAGGTAAATACAGTTTATCCAAAGACAATCAAGTAAGTCTTTTGAAAGAAGCAAAAGAGGTTGGTTTTGATGGATTATTTGTTCTCTCTACATGCAATAGAACAGAAATTACTGGTTTTGCTGATCATCCTTTTCAACTTATTCAGCTTTTGTGTAAGTATTCTGGAGGTGACATTGAAGAATTTGCTTACATCTCAAATATTTTTATCGGTAATGAAGCCGTAAATCAGTTATTTAGAATTGGAACTGGTTTAGAAAGTCAGATACTTGGTGATTATGAAATAGTTGGTCAATTAAAACTGGCTTTTAAATTAGCAAAACAACTCAATACAACTAATACATACTTAGAAAGACTTATAAATTTGGTGCTTCAAGCTAGTAAAAAAGTAAAGAATACCACTCAGTTGAGCTCTGGAACAACTTCAGTATCATATGCGGCTGTTCAGTATATTATCCAGAATGTATCTAACTATAATTCCAAAAATATTCTAGTTTTTGGATTAGGTAAAATGGGGAAGCATACTTGTAAAAATTTAGCTGAATATACCTCAAATAGTTCAGTTTGCTTAATCAATAGAACACAAGAAAAGGCAATTTCTTTTGTGAAAGAACACCACTCAATAAGAAACTCAAATATTAATAATTTAACTGAAGAAATTTCTAATTCAGATATTTTAATAGTTTCTACTGGTTCACATAAGCCCACCATTACAAAAAAGCATATTGAGAAAAATAAAAAAATATTAATTCTAGATTTATCTATGCCTGAGAATGTAGATAGATCAGTTAATGAATTAGATAATGTATCTTTGATAAATGTAGATGAATTATCAAAAATTACAATAGAAACATTGTCTAAAAGGGAAAATGAAATCCCCAAAGCTGAACAAATTATTAAGGTCTACAAAGAAGAATTTAATGATTGGTTAAACAACAGAAAGTTAGTTCCAGCTATTAATGCATTAAAAGAATCCTTAGAAGCAATCCAAAAGGATGAAATTAATTTTCATAAAAAGAAAATTAAGAACTTTGATGAAACTCAAGCAGAACTTCTAACCAATAGGTTTATACAAAAAATTACAACTCAGTTTGTAAAGCATCTAAAAGAAGAAAAGACATCAGTTACTGATAGTATTCAAGTGATGTCTAAAGTTTTTGGAAAATCTTAACCATACTCTATGCATAAAGTTATAAGAATAGGTACCCGTGATAGTGAATTAGCATTGTGGCAAGCCAATAGAGTTCAACGAATGTTGAATGAATTAGAGTATAAAACCCAAATAGTCCCAATTAAATCTACTGGAGATATAATTCTAAATAAACCAATTTACGAATTAGGTATTACTGGCGTTTTTACAAGAAATTTAGATATCGCATTATTAAATAATGAAATAGATATTGCTGTTCATTCAATGAAAGATGTTCCAACTATATTGCCTGAAGGAATCATTCAAGTTGCAGTTTTAAAAAGAGCTAACAATAGCGATATAATAGTATTAAAGGATACGGAAGAATTTTTTGGATTAAAGGAGGCTACTATAGCTACAGGTAGTCTAAGAAGAAAAGCGATGTGGTTAAATAGGTTTCCAACACACACAGTTGTTGATTTACGTGGTAATGTGAATACTCGTTTAAACAAGTTGAAAGATAATGATTGGAATGGAGCTATTTTTGCAGCAGCTGGTCTTGAAAGAATAGGGAAGAGACCTGGTGGAGCTGTAAACTTGTCTTGGATGATTTCAGCACCAGCTCAAGGAGCTATCATGATTACATCGTTAAACGAAGATGACTATATTAAAGATGCATGTGAGCAATTAAATCATTATGAAACTGAAGTTTGTGTTTCTGCAGAGCGAGATTTTTTACATCGTCTTGAGGGTGGCTGTACTGCACCAATTGGAGCATTTGCTTACATAGATGATAAAACAAAAGAGATTAACTTTAAGGGGGTTCTTTTGAGTAAAGATGGTAAGAAGAAAATAGAGGTAGCTAAAACAGTACCATTAGATAAGCATCGATATTTAGCTAAAGATTGTGCAGATTATATTATCAATAGGGGTGGTAAACAATTGATAATAAATGATATAAATGTAGAAGAGGAAGCTGGGATTAATGTTTTTTCTACAAAATCTCTTTCATTAAGTCAAACTAAATTATTTTATAATACTATTTCTTCTAGTAGTTCAGACTTTATAAAAATAAGATCAAATAGAATTCCTTCAAAGGTAATCAAAGAACCTATAGAGAATGTTGTTATTACTAGTAAAAATGGTGTAGAGGCTTTGCTAGATAATTTTTCTATAGATGAGTTAAATTTTAAAAATATTTTTTGCGTAGGTAGAAGAACTAAAAAGCTAATTGAACAAAAAATAGGATTGGTTAGTTACTCTGAAAACAATGCACAAAAATTAGCAGAGTATTTGTCAACAAAATTAAAAGGACAAGTGGTAACTTATTTTTGTAGTGATATACGCTTAGATACTTTACCAATTATTTTATCTGAAAACGGAGTTACTCTAAACGAAGTTGAGGCATACAAAACTATGTACAGTCCAATTGATATTAAAGAAGATGTAAAAGGGGTTTTATTTTACAGTCCTTCAACAGTTGAAAGTTATCTTCAAAAAAATACTTCAGATAAAGTTGCTTTTTGTATTGGAGAATCAACTGCAAAAGAAGCTAGAAAACATTTTAATAACGTAGAAGTAGCAAAAGTTCCTACTGTGGAAAGTTTGATAGAATTAGTAAATCTTTATTATGTATAGTATATCAAGGAGACCAAGAAGAAATCGTAAATCTTCAGCTATAAGGGCCATGGTTCAAGAAACCAACGTGTCAATTAATGACTTTATTTATCCTTTATTTCTCATCGAAGGTTCAGATAAAAAGGAGGAAATTGCCTCCATGCCAGGTATTTATCGTTATTCGCTTGATTTGATGTTGAAAGAAATTAAAGAATGTGTAGATTTTGGAATTAAAGGATTTTGCGTGTTTCCTTCATTAGGAGACGACAAAAAAGACAAATATGCAACAGAAGGGCATAATAGAAATAGTTTATATATAGAGTCATTAGTGAAGATTAAATCACAGTTTCCAGACATAGTTCTAATGACTGACATAGCCATGGATCCATATTCTATTGACGGACATGATGGTATCCTCGAGAATGGAGAGATTCTTAACGATGAAACTTTAGAAATTTTAGGTAAAATGGCATTAGCACAAGCAGAGGCTGGTGTTGATATTTTAGGACCATCAGATATGATGGATGGCCGTGTGGGTTATATAAGAAATGTATTGGATCAGGCTGGATATACTCAGGTGTCAATTATGTCTTACACAGCCAAATACGCAAGTGCTTTCTACGGACCATTTCGAGAGGCTTTAGACTCAGCTCCAAAATTTGGAGACAAAAAAACATATCAAATGAATCCAGCTAATGCTAGCGAAGCACTTATTGAAGCTGATTTAGACGTTAAAGAAGGTGCAGATATGATAATGGTAAAGCCTGCTTTATCTTATCTAGACATTATTAAATCACTAAAAGATAATTATGATGTGCCTGTTGTGGCATATAATGTAAGTGGTGAATATGCGATGATTAAAGCTGCTGCCGGAAAAGGATGGCTCGATGGTGAAAAGGTGATGATGGAAAGCTTGTTAAGTATTAAAAGAGCTGGAGCTAGTATTATCATCACTTATTTTGCAAAAGAAGCTGCTAAATTATTGTTGAAAAAACAATAAAAATTAGATAGATAAACAAGGCTTCTTTAACACACAATAAAAATTTAAGTTCAAAAAGTTAAATTAATAATCAAAGAAAAATGAACTTTAAAAAATCTCAAAAACTTTACGATAAAGGATTGATAAATCTTGTAGGTGCTGTTAACTCGCCTGTAAGAGCATTTTCATCAGTTGGAGGAAACCCTTTATTTATAAAAAGAGGGAGAGGTTCTCAAATAATAGACGTAGACAATAATAAATATGTAGATCTTGTTTTGTCTTACGGTCCAATGATACTGGGTCATCGACATAAAAAAGTGCAGAAAGCTGTTCATAAAGCACTTAAAAATGGGTATTCATTTGGTGCCTCAACTGAAAATGAAATTACACTAGCAAAAATAGTTTGTGATGCATTTCCAGGTATGGATAAAGTTCGTTTCGTGAATTCAGGAACAGAAGCTGTTTTAAGTGGAATTCGTTTAGCTAGAGCCTTTACTGGAAAAGATAAAATTATAAAATTTTCTGGATGCTATCACGGTCATCAGGATGCTTTATTAGTGGCAGCGGGGTCAGGATTAGCAACATTGAGTTTGCCAGGAAGTAAAGGAGTTCCTGAAGGAGCTGTAAAGAATACCTTAATTGCTAAGTACAATGATTTAGATAGTGTTAAAAAGCATTTTGAAGAACATGATGATATTGCTGGTGTTATAATTGAACCTATTGGTGGAAATATGGGGGTAGTTATTCCCCAAAATAACTTTTTAAAAGAGTTAAAAGATTACTTATTTTCTAAAGGAGCATTACTAATTGCTGATGAGGTAATGACAGGTTTTCGATCAAAATTTGGTGGAGCACAAGAATTATTGGGAGTAGAGGCAGATATTACCTGTTTAGGAAAAGTAATTGGAGGAGGTTTTCCAGTAGGAGCATATGGTGCAAGGAATGAAATTATGGAACAGGTAGCTCCATTAGGAGGCATGTATCAGGCGGGGACTTTAAGTGGAAACCCCATAGCTATGGCTGGAGGTATTTCTACCCTTAAAGAATTAAAAAAACAAAATCCATATGAAAAATTCGATGCTGTAGGAGATAGACTTTCGTCCATATTATTAGGAGCTGGTAAAAAATATAATATAGACGTGACCGTTAACAGATTTGGGTCTATGATGAATCCTTTTTTCACCAATGTTCATGTTACAAATTTTGAACAGGCGCAAACATCTAATACAAATAGATTTGCTATTTTCTTCTGGGAAATGATTAAGAACGGTGTGTTTTTGCCTCCTTCACAGTTTGAAGCTTGGTTTTTATCATCTGCAATTTCCGAAAAAGACATGTTAATTATAGAAAAAGCGATAGACAAATCATTCCAAAAAATTCAAGAAGAACAATGAGGTTAATTCTATGTGTTTTCCTTTTTGGGGTATTAGGTTGCAGTTCAACTATACAACCTTCAAAAACGTTAAAGAAAGAAGAAATAGTTTTCAACACTATTTCTAAGGGCGTATTATTTGGAAATGGAATTGAAGGAATTTTAGAAGAAAAATTCACCATCACAAATGAGAAACAATGGCAAGTTTTTTTAAATAAAATAAACAGTGTTAATAATGTATCCTCAAGTTTTTCAGAAATTAATATTAACTTTTCCAATCACAACATTATTTGTGTCTTTGATACTATTAGAAATACTGGCGGCTATGCAATAGAAATCGAACGTATTTTTATTGAAAAAAAGAATTTAAATATAGTTTACAATAAAAAGGAGCCAGGTCCAATGGAAATGGTAACTACAATAATTACGCAACCTTATCATATTGTTAAAATTCAAAAAAGAGGAGAAGATCATAAATTTATAACTAAAAATTAGTAACACTATTATGATAAAGAACGATTTATTTTTAAGAGCCTTAAAAGGCGAGACAGTTAACAGACCACCTGTTTGGATGATGCGTCAAGCTGGTCGTTATTTGCCAGAATTTATGGAAATTAAAAAGAAATATGATTTCTTTACAAGATGTAGAACTCCGGAGTTGGCATCCGAAATTACGGTACAACCCATAAGAAGATATGGCATGGATGCAGCAATTTTATTTTCAGATATTTTAGTCATCCCTCAAGCTATGAATATTGAGGTGGAAATGAAGCCTGATTTCGGCCCTTATTTACCAAATCCTGTTAGAAATCAAAAAGGAGTTGATACTGTAATAATACCAGATGTTCATTCAGAATTAGGATATGTTATGGATGCTATTAAAGCTACCAAAGAAAAATTAAACGATGAAATTCCGTTAATTGGCTTCGCAGGTTCTCCATGGACAATTTTATGTTATGTAGTTCAAGGACAAGGGTCTAAAAATTTTGACAAAGCAAAGGAGTTTTGTTTTACAAATCCTATTGCAGCTCATCAATTATTACAAAAAATTACAGATACTACCATTGCATATTTAAAAGCTAAAGTTAATGCTGGAGTTAATGCTGTTCAAGTATTTGATTCTTGGGGAGGGATGTTATCTCCTACAGATTATCAAGAATTTTCTTGGCAGTATATTCAACAAATAATAGATGCGTTAAAAGATTTTGCTCCTGTAATAGCTTTTGGTAAAGGCTGTTGGTTTGCCCTCAACGAAATGTCTAAATCTGGTGCTGCTGCACTAGGTGTAGATTGGACCTGTTCAGCAAGAAACGCTCGTTATTTATCTGGAGGTAATATTACACTTCAAGGTAATTTTGATCCATCTAGATTGTTGTCACCACCAGCGGAGATAAAAAAGATGGTACACCAAATGATAAATGAATTTGGTAAAGATAAATACATTGTTAATTTAGGGCATGGTATTTTACCAAACATTCCATTAGAAAATGCGAAAGCATTTGTAGATGCAGTTAAAGAATATAAAGTTTAAATGCTTTTATGGAATATCATAAAAGGAGTTCGTTTTAGACAATTGAAAAGTGTGTTAGTGTTTTTATTCAAACATCCTATTTTTATGGTTTCTACAATAATAGCTACTTTTAATGTTGTAAGAATTTCCCAAAAAGAATTTCCTGATACTCATGGGTTTCACAATAAAGCTAATGCTTTTCGTCATGCTTTATGGAATATTTTTATTGCCAAGCAATGTTCTTTGTTTTCAAGAAAAAGTCATGAGGTAATTTTATGGACCAAGGAGTTTACAGATTGGCATGAAGATTTTTCTCCTAATGAAGAACTTTCAAGAATAATGGATCTTCACAATAATTATATTGGAAGAGAATTGTTTCTTAAAACTCCAAAAAGTACTCATAAGCAATGGGTGATTTTAATGAAAGAACAATTACATAAAGCTGTTCAAATAGTTTCAGTTGAAGATGTTGTAAACTATCCAAGTCAATTAGTGTATCTTGAAAACTAAATAAAAAGATTAGTAATTATTAAAAAATAAAAAAAATGCCTCATTTCATATTAGATTGTTCAGAAAACATATTAGAATTAAAAGATCCAAAAGAACTTTTAGAAGAGGTTTTTGATACAGCTTTTTCTACAGGTCTTTTTAAGAGAGATGCTATTAAAGTTCGTTTAAATTCTTTTAAATATTCGTTAGTATTGGGAGGAGATTCAGATTTTATTCATGTTTTTGGGAATATCATGGAAGGAAGAACAGAGACACAAAAAGGAGATCTTTCAAGAAAAATTGTCACAAAATTAAATCAACTATTTCCTGAGGTACCAATTATTTCTATCAACATAAGAGATTTTGAAAAATCTTCTTACATAAATAAAACAATGCTTTAAAAATTATGATTTCTAATTTAATTGATGGTTTGAAAGCTTATTTAGAATCTTATGAAGTCATTTCTAGGTTGAAACTTTGGAGGTTTTTTTTGATCCCTATGCTTATAAGTGTGCTAATTTTTTTAAATATAGTATTAGTTTCTATTAGTTTTTCAGATGAAATTGGTTTATATATTTCTAGTTTTTGGAGTTGGGATTTTGGTAAAGAAACTATCAATACAGTTAGCATGATATTGGGCGGTGTAATTTTAATATCTATTGGGTTAATAGTATTTAAACACCTCGTTATGATTCTGTCAGCTCCTTTTATGGGGCCAATTTCTAAGAAAATTGAAGATGATTTTACTGGGGTTACTTCGCAAACACAAGTTTCTTCGCCATTAACCCTTATGTTTAGAAGTATAAAGATTAGTAGTCGAAATTTATTCAGAGAATTACTGTTGTCAATTCCAATTTTAATACTGGGCTTAATTCCATTCATTGGATTTTTCTCTTTGTTTTTATTGTTTTTGATGCAAGCTTATTTTGCTGGCTTTGGAAATATGGATTATACATTAGAAAGACATTTTAGCTATCAAAAAAGTATTCAATTTGTAAAGGCTAATAAAGGAATAGCCATTGGGAATGGTCTTGTATTTATGTTGTTTTTATTAATTCCTTTTGTAGGAATAATTTTAATTATTCCTTTTTCTGTTACCTCAGCAACAATAGCTACATTAAAAATAATTAACCAATAATATTTCATGAAAGATCAATTTTATAAATATATAGAGCGTTTACAAGATAGGATCACTTCTACAATTGAAGAATTAGATGGGGCAGCAAAGTTTAACGAAGATATTTGGAAAAGAGATGAAGGTGGTGGAGGTAAAACCCGCGTCATAGAAAACGGTGCTGTTTTTGAAAAAGGCGGTGTTAATATATCAGCAGTTTATGGTAAATTACCGGAAGCATTAAGAAGGCAATTTAAAGTAGATGAAGGTGATTTTTTTGCTTGTGGATTAAGTCTAGTATTACATCCTAAAAACCCATTTGTACCTACAGTTCATGCCAATTGGCGTTATTTTGAAATGTACAACTCGGAAGGTGAAATTGTAACTCAATGGTTTGGTGGTGGGCAAGATTTAACACCTTATTACTTATTTAATGAAGATGCTATTCATTTTCATACGGTTTGTAAAAATGTTTGTGATCAGTATAATAATGAATTTTACCCTTTGTATAAGAAGAACTGTGATGACTACTTTTGGAATATTCATAGAAATGAAGCCCGTGGTATAGGAGGATTATTCTTTGACTATTTAAAGGAAACAGATATATTTACTATGCAGGATAGATTCGATTTTGTAACAGCTGTAGGAAATAGTTTTTTAGAAAGTTATGTTCCAATAGTTGAAAATAGAAAAAATATGACTTATGATATATCTCATAAAAATTGGCAAGAAATCCGAAGGGGGCGTTATGTTGAATTTAATTTAGTTCATGATAGAGGAACATTATTTGGTTTAAAAACCAATGGAAGAATTGAAAGTATTTTAATGAGTTTGCCACCAATAGCTCAGTGGAAATATAATTATAGTCCTAAAGAAGATTCTGAAGAACAAAAATTAATAGATGTTTTAACAAATCCAATAGATTGGGTTTAAAGATTTATTCTTAATTTTATTAAAAAAACATGAGAAAATATTTATTACTACTCATAGCTATTTCACTCTGCCACTCTCTTAGTTCACAGGAAATTATTAAAAAAGTAACATTATTATGGGACACTTCTTATAGTATGATTGACAGAAATTTAGATAATGATTTAGATTATTTAAATGAATATTTTTTAAAAAACTCCAATACAAAAGTTAGCCTTGTTAAATTTAGTAATGATATCATTTTAAAGGAGACTTACAGTATTAAAAATAGTAATTGGTTAGATTTAAAAAAAGAACTTCAAAGCACTACTTATGATGGGTCAACAAACTATAATAAAATAAAAACTTCTAAAACAGACGAGGTTTTGTTATTTTCTGATGGATATACTTACGATACAAAATTTCCAAAAATTAATTCACCTCTTATTGTTATATCTAGTAATAAAGAATACAACACAGATTTTTTAAAAACTATTACGAAAGGCTCTAAAAAAGAATTTATTAATTTAAAAACTATCCAATCTGATAAATCGATAACATCAGAATTTAAGACCATTAATGGGAGAGTTAGTGATGAAAACGGATATCTTTCGGATGTTACGGTAATATCAAGAGGTAACAATACACAAACTGTAACTGATAGTTTAGGTAATTTTTCGATTGAAGCCCAGAATAGAGGAATTCTAGAATTTAGATATATAGGAAAAAATACTATTTTATCTAGAGTTTCAGAAAGTCCTGTAAAAAATATTTATATGACTGACGGTAATATGGTACTTGACGAGTTAGTCCTTGAAAACAAGAAACAAGAAATAGTAGATAATGGGTATGGTAAACTAGACAAAAAAAGGTTAGGGTACTCTGTTGAAACTTTAGCTGGAGATAAAATAATACCTTCAAATACAAATGTAAAAGACGCTGTAGCAGGTAAATTCGCAGGTGTAAAAATAGGAGCTAATGATGATTTAAGTCAGTTTGTGGGAAGAGGTAGATACACTACTATTTTAGGAAATCAGTATGGTCTTGTAGTTGTTGATGGCTTAGCAATTAAACAAAGTAATTCTTCAATGGGTGCAGGTTTTATTGCTGATACAGGTTTTATTAATCCAGAAAATATAGAGAGTGTTACCTATTTAAAAGGTTTGGCTGCCACAAATATATACGGAAGTGATGGGAGTAATGGGGTATTACTCATAAAAACAAAAACAGGATCATCAAGTTTTAAAAAGAAAAAGAAAAGGCAATTAGGAAATACTCCAACCTATAATGAATATGTTGAAATCGAAGAAATTATTGATGAGCCCTACATTAAGGAAATATCAAAAACAACAACTATTGAAGGTGCCTATAAAATGTATCTCTCTCAAAGAAAATTATATGGTAAGGATATCAATTTCTTTTTTGATATTGCCTCCTATTTTAAAAATTGGAATAATCCTTACTTAGTAAAGAGAATATTATCTAATGTTTTAGAATTAAATAAAAATTTAGATTTAGATATTTTAAGGGTGTTAGCTTATAAATATGACGAGTTTGAAATGTTTGAAGAATCTATTAACGTATATGAACAGCTTATTTCTTTTGAGCCTTCTGAATCTCAATCATACAGAAATTTAGCTCTAAGTTATCAGCTTAATAAACAATTTACAAAAGCTCAAGAAATTTATAATAAAATTCATTATAATCAATATTCTGAAGTCAATTCATTTAATGGGTTAAAACAAACTATTAATGCAGAATATAAAAATTTAGTAGCATTACATAATTCAACTTTATCAGCTACTAATACTCCAGAATTTTATAAGAAAAATGTAGAGTATGATACACGTATAGTATTTGAATGGAGTCATTTTGATACCGAATTTGATTTACAGATTGTGAATCCTCAAAAAAGATATTTTACATGGTCGCATACACAAAAGGAGGAAGCTTCTAGATTTATGAAAGAAACATCTCAAGGTTATGGATTAGAAGAGTTTTTTATCACTAAAAAAGATAAAGGAGAATGGTTGTTTAATTTAACCTATTATGGTAAAAAAACTGGTGATAATTCTACGCCTTCTTATGTAAAAGTTACAGTATATAGCAATTTTGGAAAACCTACTCAAACAAAAAAAGTAACTGTAAAAGAATTAAACGATTTAAATAAAAAAGAATCAATTTTAAAACTTGAAATCTAGTTATTTTTATAAATAATTATGATATTATCACAAAATCTTTGTTTTAGATAAATTATTCATTTTAAAACCTGCTAAAACACCATATCTATTATGTTTAATTTATTTTTAAAAACTTTTTTCAGTTCTAAAAATTATTAATTTATCGCTCATTTTTCGTACTTTTGCAATCTCAAAACCAATGAATAATGGCTAAGTTTGAATTAAAATTACCTAAGATGGGTGAAAGTGTTGCAGAGGCAACAATTACATCTTGGTTAAAACAGGTTGGAGATACTATAGAATTAGACGAAGCAGTTGTTGAAATAGCTACAGACAAAGTAGACTCAGAGGTACCTAGTGAAGTAGAGGGAACACTTGTAAAAATTTTATTTGAACAAGATACTGTTGTAGCTGTTGGTCAAACAATAGCCATAATTGAGACCGATGGTAATGAGGAAACACCAATACAAACTCTGGAAGAAAAAGAAGAGATTGTTGAGCAAGTAGAACAAGTTCAGCAAACGTTAGAAGCTGCCTCACTAATTAAGAATACACCCATAACTAAAACGTCAGATTCTGGAAAATTCTTTTCACCTTTGGTGAGAAAGATTGCAGAAACTGAAGGTTTATCCATGGAACAGTTAGATATGGTCCCTGGAACAGGAAAAGATGGTAGAGTTACTAAAAATGATATACTTTCCTTCATAGAAAATAAAAATAATTTACAGCCCTCAAAGATTTCTGAATCTGAAAATATTATTTCAGAAACTAAAGACGTTGTTAAACCAATTTCGGTTTCCGTTAATGGTGAAGATGAAATTATTGAAATGACTCGTATGGGTAAATTGGTTTCTAAACACATGGTTGCTTCTGTTCAAACATCAGCTCATGTTCAATCTTTCATTGAAATTGATGTTACAAATATTGTAAAGTGGAGAGCTAAAGTAAAAGATGCATATTTTATTAGAGAGGGTGAAAAATTAACTTTCACTCCAATCTTAATGCATGCTGTAGCAGCTACAATTAAGAAATTTCCAATGATTAATATTGCAGTTCAAGGCGATACTATTATAAAAAAGAAAAATATAAATTTAGGGATGGCAGCTGCACTTCCAGATGGTAATTTAATAGTTCCTGTTATCAAAAATGCAGATCAATTAAATCTAGTTGGTATGACTAGGCAAGTAAATGATTTGGCTACAAGAGCAAGAAATAACCAACTAAAACCTGATGAAATTCAAAATGGAACCTACACAGTTACTAATGTGGGTAGTTTTGGATCTGTTATGGGTACACCAATAATCAATCAACCCCAGGTTGCGATATTAGCTCTTGGAGCAATACGTAAAGTCCCAGCGGTTATTGAAACTTCTGAGGGAGATTTTATTGGAATTAGGCAAAAGATGTTTGTATCTCATTCTTACGACCATAGAGTTGTTAATGGAGCATTAGGAGGAATGTTTATCAAGACCTTAAAAGAAGCCTTAGAGGCTTGGGATTTGAATCAAGAATTTTAGTAAATAAAATAAATAAAAAAATGAAAAAAGTACTTATCGCATTATTAGTTATTACAACATTATCAGCAACTGCTCAAGAATCCGTTTTATTACGTCTCAATTATACCAAAGGAGACAGTTACTTAGTAACTACAGAAAGCAACCAAAGCATGGGAGCCCAAGGGGGTATGAATATGAAAATGACCATGGGAATGATAGTTGCCGATGTTGAAGAAGAAATTATTAAAACAGAGTCTCAGATAACTTCTATTGTAATGGATATGATGCAAGGAGGTATGACAATGAATTATGATTCTAATAAAAGTGATGAAGAACTAGATCAGATGGGACAAATGTTAAAATCACAATTTGCACCAATGATGGAAGCGGTCATCTACAATACTTTAGATCTTCAAGGCAATATGATAGATACTAAATTAGACCCTGCGATTCCTGGAATGGAACAAATAACAAATAGGTCTATGAATACCATCAATTACCCTAAGGAAAAAATTTCTGTTGGCTCTTCTTGGACTTCTGAAAATGAAAATCAAGGAATGAAAATGACCACAAAATACACAGTAAGTAGTATTGCAGATGGTCTTGTTACTTTAGATGTTTCAGGGGATATGAGTGGGGCAGGAACCGGAACAATCAAAGGAAAATCAACTGTTGAAATTAGCTCTGGTATTTCAAATAACTCAGAAATTGAGATTACAATTGCTACTCAAGGAATGAATATTACAGCAACTACTAAAATAACGGTATCAAAAATGTAATTATTCTTTAATTACATAAAAAAACCTCTAGAATATTCTAGAGGTTTTTTTATGTATAATTTAAAAAATTCTATGCTAACATGGTCACAGGGTTTTCTATGTAAGCTCTTACGGTTTGTAAGAATTGGGCACCAGTAGCTCCATCTACGGTTCTGTGGTCACATGCCAGTGTTACTTTCATGGTGTTTCCAACTACTATCTGACCCTCTTTAACCACAGGTTTTTCTTCTATGGCACCTACAGATAAAATGGCAGAATTGGGTTGATTGATAATCGATGTAAACTCTTGAATTCCAAACATTCCTAAATTAGAAATTGTAAACGTACTGCCTTCCATCTCGTTGGGAGCAATTTTTTTATTTCTTGCTTTACCCGCTAAATCTCTAACGTTTCCGCCAATTTGAGTTAAACTCATTTGGTCTGTAAATTTTAATACAGGAACTAACAGTCCATCGTCTACCGCAACAGCAACCCCTATATGAATATGATGGTTATATCTAGTAGTATCTCCATTCCATGAAGTGTTTACTTGGGGATGCTTTTTTAATGCCATAGCACAAGCCTTTACTACCATATCGTTAAATGAAACTTTAGTTTCTGGTAAAGCATTAATTGTTTTACGTGAAGCTATGGCATTGTCCATATCTAACTCTATGGTAAGATAATAGTGTGGAGCAGAAAATTTTGACTCCCCTAGACGTTTTGCGATCACTTTACGCATTTGAGAATTTTTCACTTCCTCAGAACTCTCTTCGCCTGCTGCTACAAATGTAGTTACTGGAGCAGCAGTATCTTGAGTTGTCTGAATAGGCGAAGTCGTTGCCTCAGAAACTTGATTTACAATAGGTGTATAATTTTCTACATCTCTCTTTACAATTCTTCCATTTTCTCCAGAACCTATTATCTCTGCCAAGTTAATGCCTTTATCTTTTGCAATTTTCTTTGCTAAAGGTGAAGCAAAAATTCTCCCTCCAGTATTGTTTGACTGAGAAATTACTGCTGTTTGTTCTTCAATTTGTTCTGTTTCAGAAGTTGGATCCTCATTTTTAGCTTCAATAGTAGCAGTAGAGATACTACCTTCTTTGTGAGCAGTTACGAGAGTAGACACATCTGTTCCTTTTGGTCCAATAATGGTTAGTAAACTATCTACTTTTGCACTTTCTCCTTCTTGAACACCAATATGTAATAAGACACCTTCATAAAAAGATTCAAATTCCATGGTAGCTTTGTCTGTTTCAATTTCAGCTAAAATATCTCCTTCTTCAACGTTATCTCCAACATTTTTTAACCATGAGGCTACAGTTCCTTCTTCCATGGTATCACTAAGCCTTGGCATAGCAATAACATTTACTCCATCAGGAATAGATGTAGTAGTAGTTTCTGAAACTATTTCCTCTGGAGAAACTTCTTTTGAAGACTTCTCTGGGGAAGCTCCATTTAAAATTCCAGAAATATCTTCGCCTTCATCACCTATGATAGCTAAAAGAACATCTACTGGAGATGTTTCACCCTCTTGAACCCCTATGTGTAATAAGGTACCTTCATTAAAAGATTCAAATTCCATAGTAGCCTTATCGGTCTCAATTTCAGCAAGGATATCTCCTTCTTCTACTTTGTCACCAACTTTTTTTAACCATTTTGCTACAACACCCTCTTCCATGGTGTCACTTAAGCGAGGCATATTTACAATTATTGCCATAAGTCTATTCCTAAATTAATTTTTTACTCTTTCGTATTAAAAAACTTTAAGAGCTATTTTTTACTTGATACTAATAGTAGATTATTTAATAAAAGGATAATCTTCTTGTTCGTATACTACATCGTGTAATTGACTTACTTCAGGATATGGAGATTCATCTGCAAATTTCTCACATTCTTTAACTTTGTCTTTTACCTCTTGATTTATTTTTTCAATTTCCTCTGTGGTAGCATACTTTTTTTCTTTAATGATCTCTAGTATTTGAGTAATTGGATCAATTTTTTTGTATTCTGCTACTTCGTCTTTTGTTCTGTAATGTTGTGCATCAGACATGGAATGACCTCTGTAACGGTAGGTTTTCATTTCTAAAAATGTTGGACCTTCACCACGTCTTGCTCTTTGGATAGCTTCATCTACAGCTTCAGCAACTTTTATAGGATTCATTCCATCAACTGGACCACAAGGCATTTCGTATCCTAAACCTAGCTTCCATATATCCGTGTGATTTGCAGTTCTTTCTACAGAAGTCCCCATAGCATATCCATTATTTTCAACAATAAATACTACGGGTAATTTCCAAAGCATAGCCATATTAAAAGTTTCATGAAGAGAACCTTGTCTAGCAGCACCATCTCCAAAACAAGTGAGTGTTACCC
>Ga0213868_10001715_pt1 | contig 21187 bp, 10 predicted proteins | sample PICome_9_FD_160087 | JGI IMG/M metagenome (GOLD analysis project Ga0213868, IMG submission 160087) | Coastal seawater microbial communities near Pivers Island, North Carolina, United States - PICO127 | ecosystem: Environmental > Aquatic > Marine > Coastal | place: USA: North Carolina...
TAGTTATGATACTTTAAAATCTGTAAACTCTATAGAATTAGATATAAGCCCTTCTAATACAGCTGTAATACCACAAGATTATGTTAACTACGTAGGTGTTTATAGAATAGATGGCTTAGGTATAAAACATCCTATACATCCAGCACAAAACTTAACAAGCAACCCTTTAGAAGTTCCAATACAAGATTCTGAAGGATTACCAACACATGGTGAACAAGGCCAAATGATACAAGCTGATGAGTCTGAAACATGGAAAAGATGGCAAGAAGCTAATGATAATAATATTGTTGGATTAAACCCAAATGAACCTGGTTTTAATACTAACGCCAACATATATCAACAAGATTGGTGGAATTACGCTTATGGCCAAAGATATGGTTTAAATCCTGTAACAACACAAAACAATGGTTGGTTTACTATATCTGAAAGAGAAGGTAAATTTATGTTTAGTAGTAATCTAAAAGGCCAAATGATAATATTAGATTATGTCTCTGATGGTTTAGCTTACGATGGGACTAGTAGAATACCAAAAATGATTGAAGACGCTATGTACATGCATATAGCATATTCTATACTATCTACAAGATCTAATGTTCCTGAATATCTTGTTCAGCGTTTTAAAAGAGACAGGAGCGCTAAATTAAGAAATGCTAAAATAAGATTAAGCAACATAAAATTAGACACTTTCATACAACAAATGAGAGGGAAAGCTAAATGGATTAAACATTAAATTAAATGGCTGAATCAAGAAATACTTTTACGGACTCTAGAATGAATCAAGATCTAGATGCCAGATTAATACAACCTGGAACTTACAGAACTGCAACTAACATAGGTATAAGCAGATCAGAGGGTGATAGTGTTGGTTCTCTGGAAAATGTTCTTGGTAATTTTAAAGTTTCAGATTTTGGTATTACTGAAGAAAATATTAGAGTAATAGGATGCATATCAGATGTTGTTACCAACAATATAATTGTTTTTTTAACTAACTATACCGACAACTCTGTAGATAATTTATCTAACTTTGCTAACGCAGAGTCAAAGCATTACATAGCGTTGTATAACACAAATACATTACAATCTAGTATATTAGTTAGTGGTAATTGGTTAAATTTTTCTACTACACATATGATAACAGGTGTGAATATGGTAGAAGGTTTATTATTTTGGACTGATAATAGAAATCAACCTAGAAAAATAAATGTAAATACTGCTTTAAATAATTCTAGTTATTATTATAATGAAGATCATATTTCAGTAGCTAAGTATTATCCATTTGAACCAATATCTTTAATTTATTCAACAATAACTAGTTACAGTGTAAATTCTTATTTAGATCCTGCAAGCGGTCAAAGAGCAGATTATACAAATAGACCTAACGCGTGGAAGGTTGGAGGTGTTAATGGCGCTGCTACAAATGGTCAAGGACTAACTTTTGACGTTGTAGCTACAGATGTATATGGTAATCCTTCAAGTTTATCTATAAACACACCGGGTGATGGTTATACCAATGGAGAAATTGTATGGTTAGAAGGTTCAATATCTTCAAATCCAGTAGCTATAACATTGGCAGTTCAAAAAACAGCCGGAATGCAAGATGTTGTTAGTGAAAAGCTTCCTGATGCTACTAATAATAATCCTTACTACGATTCTACTTACGATGGTGATCCTGAATTTATGAAAGATAAATTTATTAGATTTGCTTACAGATTTAAATTTGATGATGAAGAATATTCTTTAATATCACCATTTACTCAAGAGTGTTTTGTGCCTATTCAAGATGGCTATTTCAAAGGGGAAGATGAAGTTAAAACTTATCAAAGTAGTTAAAACTACGTTATGGAAAATAAAATAAATAACGTAAGAATATCAATACCTTCACCTATAGACTTTGTTAATCAACAAAATATATTATTTAATGACATAAATGATAAGTTTAAAGTTAAAGCTATAGACATAATATACAAGCAGTCTAATGAAAGTGTATTAAGAGTTGCTCATACTATATACGCAGAGGATTGGGCAGACAATGATGGTCAATTTTTTCTTTATAACTATAGAGGATCTAAACCATTTAAGACTTTACGAGAATCAGAACTACTTAGAGTTTATGATCAAGTACCTGTAAGAGCTTTATCTCAAGAAATAGCAGCAAACCGAGTTGTTTACGGTAACTTTATAGATAAGCCAACACCTCCTACAGCTTTAAATTATACTGTTGGGTCTGATTTTAAAGGTGGTATTGGTGGTGCTGTTGATAGTGATTTAAGAATAGAATATCAAAACCATACATTAAAACAAAATAGAACTTATCAGGCAGGCGTTGTTTTATCTGATAGATATGGTAGACAATCTACAACTATACTATCTTCTCAAGATAACATAGTAACACCAACTGGTTCTACAACTCAAGGATCTAGCTATTATCATCCTTATAAATCTGGAAGTAATACTAAATCTGCTAATACAGATTTTTCTTATTATAGTCCAACAATGAGCAATAGTGTACCTAGGTTAATCTCAACTAATGCTAGTGGTGGTCCAGACACTTGGCCTGGTGATGCTTTAGAAATGACTTTTAACACAATAATAACATCTACAAAAAGTTCAAACACCGGAGAGCCAGGTTTATTTTCAAGCACTAATCCGTTAGGTTGGAATAACTGGAAAGTTGTTGTAAAACAACAAGAGCAAGATTATTATAATGTATATTTCCCAGGGTTATTAAATGGTTATATTGACGGAGAATCTAAAGATCCACTAAGCGCTAGCAGCACTGAACCTATAGGCCATTTTGCTCTATTAGGAGATAATATAAATAAAGTGCCTAGAGATTTATCATTGTTAGGGCCTAATCAAAATATATTTAGATCAGGAAGACCTACATTTAACGAAGATCCAGATTATTACACTTCTACAAATTCTGAAGGTAAAAAATTTACACTAGACCCATATGACCCTGAAGATGAGGCTATATTAAAAACTAGAGACAGAAAAAGAGATCTTGATAGTGGTAGTCAAGTAGATAATGCTAGTATTAAAGTATATCCAAGAGTGTTGAATTATTGGAAGTCAGGGCAAAACCCATCTACAGATCCTAAATTCATATCTCAATATTACAATGCTCAATGGTACCCAGGCAGTGAATATGATACAATAGTTACAATAGGAACAGGCACTGAACTAGGCTTATGGTCACCAGCAGCTCCATCTCCTTTTGATATCGCTCCAGTATTTTACTCATATCAAAATAATCCACTAATAGCTAAAGTAGAATTAACAGATCCTACTAACGAGGGTGTAACTGGTCCTAGCCCTAAAGCTGGTAAATTAAACTATGAAATAACAGCTGTACCTACAAGAGGTAACAACTATGTAACTGGAAGTAAAAATTTACAAAGTAAAGCTCATACTAGTGATAACCCTCAACAAGGATTATTATTTAACATAACAACTGTGTTAGATGTTAATAATGCTAGAGCTTCAGATGAAGGTACTGAAGGTAAAATAGCTGATGACGGTATTGAAATATCTAATTTAGATGATAAAAGAATAAGAGGCTTTAGTCCAACTATTAATTATGACAGTAGAGGTGCTGGTAAGGTTGATATAGATGTTATAGGGGGTGATAACACAGGTAAAGTAACTGTATTGACTACAAAACAGGAATATCCAGGTAAGATGGTTCCTCAACTTTCTGTTTATGAAGTAAAACCTTTAACTTCAAAATTAGATATATATTGGGAAACTTCTACAAGTGGTTTAATATCAGAACTTAATTCAAATATAGTTAACAACAATTTATATTTACCAACTGAAATAAGATCTGCAGATGTTAGTTATTATCAAACTGAATCAATGGCACAAGGTACAGTGGTTACAGCTCTATTTAAAGCTAGAAACTATAATGGAGATTTGTTAAATATTGTACAAGCGTCCATAGTTAGAGTTGATAAAATAAACGCTAATGGCAATAGATCAGATGTTACTAGCAAGTTTGCTTTACAAGCTCCAGCGGCTGGACAAATAAGAATAAAAACAAACGCAGCGTTTAATTATGGTACAGTAGGAGAAGACTATATATTTACTTTAAACATAGGAACTGAAAATGATCCAGCTTCTCAATCGGGTAGTTTATTATATACAGAACTAACTGTGAATGGAACTTTAACTAATATATCACCATCTGCTCCATCTATAGCTAGTCCTCAAACAATTGTATGGGATTTAAGTAATCCTGCGTCTGGTGGAACTTCTTTAGCTAGTATACTAGGTCTTAATGGAGGTCTTTTAAATCCGAACACAATACAGAATTGGGTAATATACAATGTAGAGCCATATAACACTATTGATAATACAAAACTACCTTTTAAAAACAGGTTTATAATATCCAGAAATACTACTGTAAACCCAGAAGTTGGAACTATAATATTAGATCCTACACTAGTAACAACTGGCCCTCCAGGTGCTAGTTTTATAGATACTCCTGTTTATTACATTCCAGATCCAAATGTTCCAAGTAATAAAACTCCTTGGAGATACCCTTTAAGAATTCAATTATACGACGAGGCTGGTAGAGTGGGTCCAAATGGTTCTCCTTATGAGATAACTGTAGTATTTGGTACTTAACGAGTAAACGTATAAAAAAACAAGTAATTATATTATTATGGGTTATAAAGTTCAAGTAAAATATTTTAACTCTTTTTGGAATAAGAAGATAATGGAAAAACAGGTTAACCTACCTAATAACCCTGGTCAACCAAAATGGCCTGGGCTACCTTGGAATCCTAGTTTTACTCCATCTAATAGTGGTACGCCTATATCATACCCTAATTTTCCAGCTAATTATCAAGGTAATCAATCTGAAACTGGCTGGACTAATTACTATGTTGAAGAGTCTAGGTACAAGGGAGGTTTTAACAATGCTGGTGTTACACTAGGTGTTAGAGCTTATGCTATTACTGAGAGTAGAGAAATGCAAGATAGGTCTAGTAGTTTAATATATTCAGGCGTTTTAAATACTAGAACAGACTACAATAACACTAATGTGTTCTCTATAGCTGACGCAATAACAAAAGATTTAAATCCTCAAAACGGATCTATACAGAAGCTTTATACTGAAAATACTAACTTAATGGTATTTCAACAAAATAAAACTGGATACATTCTTTTAAATAAAAATGCTATATATTCTGGTAGCCAAGGATCTGCAGAGGGTGGAGGAATAACCTTTTTAGGACAGTTAGTTCCATTTGCTGGTGAATATGGTATAAGTTCTAATCCTGAAAGTTTTGCTTTTTATGGGTATAGAAAATACTTTGCCGATAAATATAGAGGGGTAGTGTGTAGGGTATCTGGAGATGGTATAACTGAAATATCTGGCTATGGTATGAATGATTTTTTTAGAGACAACTTAGCTAAATTAAAAGATAACTTTCAAACAAGAACTATATCACCTACAGTAGGTCCATTTTCAACAGCTTCAGGTCAAACAGAACTAACAGCAATAACAGTACAGAACGTTAGCATAGGTGAAGTTGATTTAGGTTCTATAATAGATGTAAAAATAACTAATAAAGACAGCGGCAATGTTGAGGCTGAATATTCTGGTAATGTAAAATTCACTGCTACTAGTGGGTCAGATTTAATAGTTCACTTATTACCTAACTTAACTGGTTTAATTGAGTCTACTCAGTATAAGGCAGAGGTTAGTATATCAAGCGTTTATAGAGATAAAGTTTTAGCAGGATGGGATATTCATAATAAGTTTTATACTGTGTCTTTACAAACTTTACCTAGATACTTTTCAACAGCTAGCGATACTTTTTCTACATTAAGCTACGAAGAAAGAGTACCACAAGGCGGAGCTTGGACAAGTTTTTACACATACAAGCCGTCCATGATGGTTAGTTTAAAAGATTCATTTTACAGCATTATTGATAAATCTTTATATAAACATTATTATAGAGATTTAACTACGTTAGATGAAGACAGAGGCAACTTCTATGGCGTTAAAGAACCATCAAGTATAACTTTTATATTTAATCAAAACCCTACTACAGTTAAAAACTTTAATACACTTTCTTACGAAGGTAGTAATGGTTGGGAAGTTGAGTCTATGGTTTCAGATGCAGAAGGTTTTGAGTCTGATGGACCATTTCCATCTAGTACACCACTTAGTTTTTCTCAAGATACTCAATATAGAGATTCAGCTAGAGCTGTGAAAAGTTACATAGAAGGAGCATATCAAGACGGTGGTATAACTTTTAGATCAGGTTTTGATAGAAAAGAAAATAAATATGTAGCTAATATTGTAAATAACAGTCCTCAAAGACCTAGCGAAATAATATATGGTAGTGATGTCAGCGGTATAAAAGGTTATTTTACAACTATTAAAATGAAAACAGATGCCACAACACAACCTGGCGGTGAAAAAGAGTTATTTTCAGTTGCTACAAATTTTGTAATATCATCTAATTAAATGGAATCAATAAATCAATTAAATAAATCTTCAGAAGAAAAGCTAGTAGAAATAGCTAAACAATCATCCTTAATGGATAAAAAAACTTTTAGAGAAAAAATAACAGATTTTTCAGAAGTTTTTAAAGCGAATGAACACACTTACGGCTTTGGAACTATAGTGGATGATAATAATCCGTTAGAACATTTTTTTGGAGATGGCACTTATATTAGAAAAATAACGATGCCAGCTAATCAGTTGATAGTTACTAAAATTCATAAAATAAAACACCCTTATTTTATATTGACAGGATCTATAACTGTAATAACTGAAGATGGAGTACACAAATTGTCTGCTCCACATTTTGGTATAACTATGCCAGGAACTCAAAGAATTATATACGTTCACGAAGAATGTGTTTTTATAACTGTACATCCAACTAATAAGACTGATGTTGAAGAAATAGTTAAAGATGTAACAGCTGAAGACTTTAATGACCCAATAATAAAAATAAATTAATATGCTTTTAACAATAGGATTAACAGGAGCAGCTTTGACAATAGCTACTATAGGAGCAGCTACAGCAGCAGCGGGTGCGGTAGGATCAGGTGTTGTTGCTGCTAATGGAGCTGTAAAAAACAAAAGATCAGCTTTATTAGAAGGTGCAAAAGCTAAAAGGCTAGAAAAACAACTAGAAGCTTTAGAACAAAGTAGGCAACCTGTGATAGATCAATCACAAAAAATTAGAAATTTAAAAAATCAAGTTAGTAATCCTTACGCTAATTTAGGTGTAGCTATGCAAAGTGCTAATCTTAAAATGGAGCAAACTGATCAAGCTTTAGCTAATACTTTAGAAACTATAAATGCTACAGGTTTAGGAGCTGGTGGAGCATCTGCTTTAGCAAAAGCTGCTGCACAAAGTAAAGCACAAGTAGGGGCTAGTTTAGAAATACAAGAAACAAATAACCAAAAATTAAGAATAGAGGGTGAACAAAAAGCTCAAGACACTAAAATAAGCATTGAAAAACAAGCCCTAGCGGAAGAGGTTGCGGCGTTTGGAAGACAAGATGAAAGAGATGTTCAAAAAATGAATAGATTAGCAGGCTTACAAGATAGAGCCACGCAAAATGAAATGATGTATCAACAAGCTGCTCAAGAGCAATCAATGCAAGCAATGGGAGCAGTTACCGATTTAGGAAGTTCTATGATGAGTATGGCGGGAGGTCTACCTGGGGGAAAGGATTAGGGGGCGGTCCCATAGCAAACTCCGAAGGAATAGTAAATTCAAGTGACTTAAATAATTTTAACTTCCAACAAGAAGGTGCAAATAACTTACATTATAATAGATTAAAAAGACAAAGCGGTATGTCTGATCAAGACTACGACAGCTACTTTGATGAGTATTAAATAAAAAATAATATGGGAGCATACGATAATCCACAACAACTACTAACAGCTAATATGTTAAGGCAAGAAAGTGCTAGAAAATATACCGGACAATTAGCTAAGTCATTTGAAGCTTTTGTAAAAGAGCGAAGATTACAAGCTGACGCAGCTGAAAAAGCTATTAGATCTAATCAAACAGTTGCGCAAGCCGCTTATGATAAAGAGTATATGGAGATAACTGGCATGGCAAACAAACTTGGTATAAGTGATAAAGCTGAAGCTTCATCTATGAACGCTAGGATAAAAGAGCAATTAGTGACTATAGGTATAGAAATGAATAATGCTATAAGAGAAGCTGGACCTGACGCTAGTGCGATGCAGATTAGTCAAATTAAACTAAACGCAATGGATAAAATGCAAGGTTTAAAAGGTTTTGTTGATAATATTCAAGCTGGATATAAAGAATATTTAGCAGCTAAACAGCTTCCGCCAGGAGCTGAAGGGGAGATTGACGCAACATACAACTCTAACTTGTATAATCTATATGAATCTTGGGGAGATGGTAAAGCAGGAACAGTAGATTTTGTATATGACGCTAATGGATGGAACATATCAAGCTTTAACGAAAACAACGAGGTTAACCCAACTATAGGTATGTTAAATGCTGGCTCAATGATTAATAAAGCTACTATGGATTACTCAGAGGGTAAAACCGGTAAAACAGTTTACTTTAGATCAAGTGTAGATCCAAGCGCTGAAATAGAAGGATTATTGACAGATGAATTTATTGCTAAACTTCCTGATGAATTTATGATAACTGATGAAGTTAGCAAACCAGGTAAAGAAGAAGAGAAAACTAAATTTGTAGATCTAAAACCAGTTGGAACTACTAAAGTTAAGACAGAGCAAAAATACCAAAATGTATCAGGTTTTAACACAGATGCGTTAGAAACTTGGTTTACCACAGGTAATAGAACTAGCGAGAAGGGTAATGAAGTATTTGATGCTAATGGCCCTGCTATTATGGAACCTTTTTTAAGAGATCCACAACTAAAATCAAAAATGCTTTGGATGTATAAAAATGGTAAAATGACAATGGATCCTACTTATGTGCCTGACGAAGAATCTGCCGATTTTCATACAAAAAAACTAAATGAAGATTATTTACAAGCCATTAGTGGTGAGATGTCCACATTATTGGTTAAAAAAGGTTTTAGTAATTCTGGAACAAAAGAGGCTTTTGGAGAAGACACACAAGCAAACGCACAAGAGTCAACTATAGCACCTCAATAAATATAATATATGAACGATTACTTAGATTTAGTATTCAAAGATGCTCAAGGCGTTTTTGGTAATGATTTTTGGAACATAGACGAATTTAAAAAGACTATGTTGTCAAACAATGATTATGTAAAACACGTGTTTGAAGAATTAAATGGTAAGACTAACAATGTAAATGAAAAAGATGTTGATGCTTTTTATGCTAAAGTGCAAAATACTAAACTGAAAGCTTTAGCACCTAATTATTCTAATAAAATAGAAAAGCAAGATCAAGCTCAAAAGCAACAACAGAAAGATATAGAAGAAGGTAAAAAACTTGTTGAAGATCAAAAGTTAGAACCTATGAGTATGAACTTTGATGAGTCGGAACTTATGCCTAAGTCAGAAAGTACTCAAGTTCAATTCAACTTACCTTTTATATACACTCCTGAAGCTGAAGAAAGAAAAGAAAAATTAGCGATAGAAAAGAAAAATACTGAAGATCAAAATAAAATAAACACGTATTTTAAATCTATTGAAAAGAAAGAGGAAAAGAAAAAAGATCCTAAAAAACAAAAAATAGAAAGCATAGCTAAAGGTGAAGTAACTTATAAAACTTCAAATCCTAACCTTATAGTCCCTGAATACAAAGATAATGTTCTAGATTTAATACCAGGTGATGTAAACAAAAACGAAGCGCTTATAACCAATTTAAATGATTTAGGATTAGATATAAATACTGACTTTAATTTTTATAAATCAAAATCGGCTCCTACTGATAGAGATGGAAATGAAATGTTAAAAATTGGTGGTGCTAGATATAAATCCTACAACCAAGTTTTAACTGAGACAATAACAGAAGCCTTAAACACCGATGAAGGTAAAGAGATATTGTCTATGTACAACGCTATACAATCAAAAAGTATTGAAGCAAATATAGTTAATGAAACAGAAAAATGGGTAAAAGAAAATAACCCTGAAGATTCTGAAGCTGAAGTGGCGGATAAGGTTAATTTATCTATAACTAAAAACATGGCTTTGTCAGCTGACAATTTGACTAGTTCTTACATGGAAGAGCAGTATAATAATATTACACCTGTGCTTGACGAGTTAAAAATATTGAGAACTAAAAGAACTTCTTTAGTAAAATCTAAAGCTGAAGAAATATTTAAAGGAAAAGATTGGCCTAAGACAAATGAAGGCTGGCAAGCTGCATTAATGGAAGCTAATGAACAAACGCCATTGTCGGAAAAAGAAAATGCCTTATTTGCAGAACATAGTAAAAACTTGAACAAGTTTATGGCTGAAGGCGTGGTGCCTTTAGTAGATCCTAATGGAGGATGGATTAGTGAAGCTAGAACTGATAAAGATTTTTTAGAGCAACAACAAATACAAAAACAACAAATTGTTGAGTTAGGTATGTTATCTCTTGATGCTAAAACTGACATGTTGTTTAATTACGAAACAGAGATGTTAGCTTTAATAAATAACATTAAAGAATATGGTATTGAAAACGTTGTAAAAGACGCTAGTATAGCTCAAAGAATAGCTAGCTTTTATGATTCAATGACAGAGGGTGATGGATCATTAAATACGATTGAAGGTAAAATCAAAATGATAACCGCTGGAGATCAAAATAAAACAATGGGATTATTACCCCCACTCCCAAGTGGAAGTCCTTTTACTGATCAGTATAATGAGTTGCTACAAAAGTATGTCACAATGTCTGCTGCTGTTACATTAAACTATGACCCTTTATCTATGCCTAAAAGTTCTTTTGGAGATGGTGAAGGTTTCTTTGATGAACTAGCTCAAGGATTTGTAGATATGGCACCAGAAACTTTTGATGTATTTGATATAGATGCTAATGAAGCTGCTAATATATTTGCTCAAGAAATGCAGAGTCAAGGATACACTTTAGATGCAAAAGAGCAAGAAAGAATAGATCAGGGTGTAGGTGAAATGATAGGTAATAGTCTACCTGCACTTATAAAAATGGGAGTTGAAATATATGCTACATCCGTTGCGTTAGGTCCAGTTGGTGGCGTAGAAGCATTGAGCGCCGGTATGGGTAGATTAGCAACTAGAAGCGTATTAAAAGCTACCGGTTCAAGAGGTATGGCTAGAAGCGTAGGTACATTTATGAATATGTATGCTCACGAATCTATTGGACTTATAGGTTCTAATTATATAGGCGCTAATATGACTCACAGTGAAGGTATGCCTGTGTATACCTTTGCATTAGGTTCTACACTAGGACGTATGGGTTTAACTAAAATAATTGCTTCAAAAGGTGCTGGTGTAGATAAATGGTGGAACACTGTTAGTAATTCAAAAACCTATGCAGGTGGTGTGGCTAGAACTTTAAATCACTTAAATACAATAGTGCCGATGGGTGGCGTTAGTGTTACAGCTAAAAGATTTGGTGAAGCTAGTATTGGTACGTTGTCCATAAAAGGTGGTGAAGGTGTATCTGGAGGAGTTGATGTTTTAACAGGAGAAATAACATTTGACGAATTTTGGCATCATACCACTGATGCTAAGAGCTTTGTTTCTTTATTTGGTGGTTTAGTAACCATGGGGATGTTTGGTAAGCCTGGAATGAGAGAAATGTACAATGCTGTTAAGTTCGACATAAATACTATGCAGGGTGGTAAGCGATGGGCAGAGTGGAATAGAAATGCTGAGTTTTTAGGATTGAACAAAATAAAGAAAATGCCTAAAAATGCTAAGCCGGGTCAATATGGCGAGGGTGTTACCTCTTGGTCTAGAGGAGAAATAACAGCTGCTAAAGATGTTAAGATAAAAGAGATTAATGAAAATAAAAATCTTGATTCTAAACAGAAGATGGAAGCTATAGAGGTGATAGAAAAAACAGCTAAAGGTTTAGAAATTAAAAGTGAGTTAGATAACATATATGCTAATGAAGGTATTTACGATAGCTTCTTTTCAAACAAGGATAATTTAAGAACACAGTTTGAAAGAGTGACAAGTAGATTTAGAGAAGGTAAGATAAGTGAAGTAGATCAAGATGTTGTAGCTAATTTTGCTCATGACTTTGGTAAAGATTATGTTTCATTAAGAATACAAGAAGCTAGTGGCATGGGTAAAGTTGATGCTGACAATTTTGTAAATGCTTCTATACAAGCTTCAAGAGCTACAACTGATAGAGGTTTTGGTATGAACTCACCATATAGATCTAAATACGTAGAAACAGAAATGGTTGATAGACAAATAACTCAAAAGCGTAAAGCTATTAAGGAGTTTGATCAAATGAATGACGGTGAAAAAGCTAGAGAGTTTGAAAAATTGGATAAATTAGCTGAGCAAAATAAACTAAAACAAGAAGAGCTAGCAAATAACCAAAGAGAGTTTAATAAAGAAAAAGCTGAAGCTGATAAGAAAAAATTTGACAAAGAGTCTATAATAGAAGTTAAAGAGGATCAAACAGTAGATGATGTATTAAGAGAATTAAATCCAAACCAAGAAGTTGGTGAAACAAATGCTTTAGATTTTGGAGCACAAACAATTGACAATAGACCTAATTCAAAAACAAAAGGTAAGTCTATAATGGTTGTTGATCCCAAACTTGTGGACAGGGTGTTTACAGGATCGTTAAAAGAATTATACAAAAAACGAGGTGCTGTAGGAACTATTATACATGAAGCCATACACCCCTTAACCAGTAGGTACACAAATATAGATATATTAGCTAAGCAGTTAAAAGAAAATAATCCTAAGCTAACTAATGCTGAAGCTAGAAAACTAGCTAAGGAAAAGAAAGATGCTTTTGTTACAGATTTTATAGAAGTATTAAAAAGCTCTGGAGAATACGAAGCGGTATTAACTAGAGTAAAAGAAAATGCTGGTTATAGAAGTGATAAATTAACAGACGAGTGGTTTAGTGTTTATGGTGAGATGGTTAATAGAGGTGAGCTTGATTTTTCTAAATCAAAAAGAAACAAGTTTAAAAACTTTGGTAAAAAAGCTTCAGAATTTTTAAACACTTCTAAACCTGGACTAAAAGCTAGTTGGGAATCAGGTAAAGATGTTTATGACTGGATTACAGCATTTGCAAGTGGTAAAGGTAGAGAAGCAAATGAAGTATATAAAAGAGGCGTTAAAGAATATGAAGATCTAGTTAAAAACTATGATCTATCTAAACCTCTTAGAAACTCTGTTGATAGAGACGCTAAAGGAGTTATGGCTAAGTTGTACAATGATATAACCGATTACAGATCTAAGGTGAATGCAGAAGGTGCTGATCCTGCTAAGGTAGCTGCTGAAGCTAATAAAGCTTGGAAAGATGGAGGGGCTAATAAATTTATAGATAGAATATATAGAGATGGTACGTTAGATCGTTTAATAATGAGTAAAATACCATCTACTAAACCTCCAGGTTGGTTAACAGAGTTTGTTGTAGATCCAATGACTGGTAGAGAAGTAAATGCTGGTGATTTAGAATTTAAACAAAGTGTATTTGTTGAGTTAATAAATCACATAAAAAATTTCAAAGTAAACAAACAGACTGAAAGTGCTGAAGACGGTTTATTTGCTTGGATAAATTCTCAGTTAAGTAATAAAATAGGAGAAGTTTATAAAAAAGGAAACGTAGGTACTAAAGAAGCTTATGACATGACTTATGAACAAGCCACAGAAGTAGGTCAACAAATAGCAGGTGAGATGGAAGCTGTTGTTCAAGAGGTTGAAGCTAAAAAACCTAGTCAACTTTACAAGGAATTAAACATAGATCAGAGTGTTGCTTCTAAATTAGAGCAAGATGTTATCAGTATGGATTATAAAGAAATGGCTGATATTAGCAAAAAAGGAGGTAAAAACCAAAGAATATCACCTTTTATGCGTGACTTTAAAAAACAAGCTGGTGACAAACTTGGTAAAACTATTTATGAAGACGTATTTAACAAAGGTAAAAACCTAGACTATATAAAAAATAATTATGTAGAAATAGTTAAAAATCTTAACGAAGGTTATTTATCTAAGAACTTTCCAGAGCTAATAGAAAAAAGAGTAGACGGTAATTATACTTCTGATTGGCAAGGTAAAAAGATAGATGTTATAGGAGCTGAAAAAGGATTTACATCAGGCCCTGAATATATGAGATTAAGACCTGATTTTGAAAGTGAATTAAATAAAGATTATTTTGTAAGCAAGTTTAGTTCTGAAGCTTTTGCAAATGCTAGTAATCCTTCAAGTGCTAGAGCAGCTAAGTATAAAGGCTTAGCTTATCAAATGGGAGATAAAATAGCTATAACAAAGTTCAAGCAAGAGGTTGATGCTGGGGTTAAAATTAAAGAAAAAATATTTAAACTACAAGAAGACTTAATAAACTTAGATGCCAACTTACAAAAGTATGAACTTTTAAAAGCAGAGCATCCTGAGTGGACAGCTAGTAGGTTAAAAATGGAAACCAAAGATGTTACTAGTGAAAACTATTTTGACAAGAAAATGCAGTTAAGAGAGGATTTATTAGAAAACAAAATAGATGTTGGTAACTATGAAATATTTGAAGCTTTCTCTGAAGGTATTAAAAAAGAAGATACTTCACCAGAATTATCGCAACAGCTAAATAATAGCATAGAAAACGCTATGTTTAGAAGAAATAGTGTTATACGTAGAGATTTTCCAGTAGAAGCACAGCTAGAGTCTTTCGTCAAACTAGAGCAAGTTAAAGATATATTAAACAAGCAGGAAATAAGCGATATTAAAATACCAAATAAATATTTTAAAAAAGCATTGATGGAGGCTTTTGGTTGGGATGGTAAAGAAACTGTTAGAAAATTAACAGAAGATTTTACGCCTACAGGAGAGCAAATGCTAAAAATGTTAAAAGACTTAAACGACGGTGCTAAAATATTTCAAAAGATCAAAGCTCAAGGTGATAAAAACAAAAAAGCATCTATTAGATTTGATAATGAAGCTCTAGTTGAATCTATTAATATAGCTAAAGAAGCTCAAGCTGAAAGAATATTGCTAAGAGAATTAGGATTACCTGAAAACATAAATTTAAAAGAAATTGCAAGAGGAGAAGGAACACGAGCAGAAATGCAAAATGTAGATTTTAAAGAAATAAAAAGTGCTATACTTAACGCTAAAGATCCTGTAGCTAAAATAAATAATATAATATTAAACAGAGCTCAATACACAGGAGGACAAGCAAATAAATCAGTTGAAAGAATGAAGTGGTATGATAACACTGCTGAGTTTATAGACAAGGCTTTTAAGCCGGCTTTAGAAGCTGCTGGTTATGAAGTAGAATACAATGGTGGTAAGATGGATACTATGATTGTTAAGGATGGAAATGGTAAAAAAATTGATTTAAATTATAGAAATATAAGTGCTCAAAAACCTAGAACGTTTTTAACAAATCAAAAAGTTTTAAATGAAGATGGTTCTTTTAATATAAAAAGCAATAAGTTTAAAGAAAAATTAGACTTGCAAAATAAAGATGCTGAAACAGCACAAGAAAGAGTTATAGATCAAATGACTTTTTTAGCAAATGAATTTCATCAAGGTGGTGTTACTCCTCTTGAAGTAGCATTGGCTATAAAAAACTTACAAGGAGATATGCAGGGAGCTTTAAGAGCATCTGCTAAGTTAACTGAAATTTGGCAACCTATCGAAGGTGAGAGTTATATATTAGGAAAAAATATAAAGTCTGACAATACTAGGTGGGAACATAAAAAACCAGCTGAGTTTATGGTTAATGAGTTAGCTAGAATATTTTTAGGTAATAAATTTATAGAGGAAGTTAGCACAGGTGAAAATACTACTAGGTTTGAACTAAATGAAGCTGGTAAAAAAGAATTAGAAAAGCTATTTGATGATTATACAGTAGCTATAATACCTGTTTTTATGGATAATATATTCGAGGAAATAGGCTTTAAATCGTCAGATCCAAAAGAAATTGATAGATATTATAATGAAAGAAGCAAAACTGATTCTAGGTTAAGACAATTAAGAAATCTAAAAACTGGAGAGATTAGAGGCTCTGAGTTTATGTCTAAAGAAAATAGACAAAAATTATTGCAAGAGGATCGTTCTGTGTTAACAAATTCAGGTTTGTTTAATAGATCATCTGTAAATAAAAAAAGTGTATCAGAAGTCATAGAAACGACAGACAAGATGGACAAGTCGTTAGATAAAGCTAGATCTGTTAATACGCCAGTTAAAAAAATTAGAATATTTGACTTTGATGACACTTTAGCTAAAAGTAAAAGTTTAGTATTTTACAATAAACCTAATCCATCAGGTAAGCCATCGCCTAAACGTAAGGCTATATTTATGATTGGTGGACCTGGTTCTGGTAAATCAAACATTGGAAAAGGCTTAGAGCTTGGCAGAGAAGGTTGGAAAGTTGTTAATCAAGATATATTTATAGAAGCTGAAAAAGCTAAACAAGGCTTGCCTGAAGTAGAAAAAGACTACAACAAAGAGCAGAGAAGCTCTAGAGCTAAGATAGGCGCTGCAGGTCAAAAAGCTGCTGCAGCTAAAATGGAGAAGTATAGACAAGCAGGAGATGGTATGGTTATAGATGGTACAGGTGCTAGCTATAATGCTACTATGAAAAAAGTTAATAAACTTAAAGAACAGGGCTATGAAGTATTTATGGTACATGCTAAGACTTCTAATGAAGTGGCACTTGAAAGAAATAGAGCTAGAAAAGAAAGATCATTAAAAGATTTTATTGTTGAGAAAACTCAAAAGTCAGTTAACGAAAATATACCTAAATATATGAAAGATTTAGGTGAAAACTTTATGGAGATAGATACAGAAACTATAGAGTATGGTAAACCACTTCCTAAAGATTTTGTTAAAAAAGTAAAACAAAATGTTTATAAAACTGAAAGAGGTATTTTAAACGCTGAAGAGTTTGCTAAAGATGGTAAAAGATTAATTGATGATGGAGCAGCAATGGATTTTTCTGACTTTAATATAGTTAGAGAAGGTGAACGTGGACCATTATTTAAAATAGCTGAAAAAATAAGAGATGCTAGAGGTACTGAAGATGTATTTGTTTTAACAGCAAGAGCTCCTGAGTCACAGCAAGCAATACATGAGTTTTTAAAATCTGAAGGTTTAGATATACCTATAGAAAATATAACTGGTTTAGGTAATTCAACAGGTGAGGCTAAAGCAGAGTGGGTATTAAATAAAACATCTGAAGGTTATAATGACTTTTATTTTGCAGACGATGCTATAGCTAATGTTGAAGCTGTTAAAAAAGTTTTAGATCCTATAGACGTTAAATCTAAAGTACAACAAGCTAGAGTTAATAGAAACTCTGTAGATTTAGATAAGACTTTTAATGATATTATAGAAGGTAAAACAGGTATAGAATCTTACAAAGAATTTTCAGGTGCTAAAGCTGAGGTAAGGGGTAAAGGAAAAGGTAGAGGTAAGTTTATTACACCTCCTTCAGCTCAAGACTTTTCTGGTCTTATGGATTATACTTTAGGTAAAGGATCTGTTGGAGAAGCACAAAGAGAATGGTATAATGAAACATTGTATAAACCTTATAGTAGAGCGCAAAGAGCTGTAGCTGCAGACAGAATAAACTTAATGGATGATTTTAGAGCTATTAAAAAAGAGCTGGACATACCTAATGACCTACGTGAAACAACGCCTAGTGGTTATACTAAAGAACAAGCTGTTAGAGTTCACTTATGGGATAGACTTGGTGAAAAAATACCTAAATTAACCAAGACTGATTTAGCTGAAATAAATAATATAGTTACTTCCGATCCTAAGCTTAGTGCTTTTGCAGATCAAATACTTCAAATAACAAAAGGTGATGGATATTCTAAACCTAAAGAGCACTGGTTATCTGGTACTATAACAACAGATTTTATAGATCTTCTTAATACAACTAAACGTGGTAAATACTTAGAAGAGTGGCAGCAAAATGTAGATGTAGTATTTTCAGAAAAGAACTTAAATAAATTAGAAGCTGGTTTTGGTAAAAGATATAGAGAGGCTGTAGAAAACTCTTTAGCTAGAATGAAGGCTGGAAAAAACAGAATACAAGAAGGCAATAGGTTGAGTGATAGAGTATTAGATTATATTAACAATGCGCAAGGAACTATAATGTTCTTAAACATGAGATCTGCCTTACTTCAAACTATTTCATCTGCTAACTTTGCTAATTTAACTTTTAATAATCCATTACGAATGGGACAAGCGTTTGCAAATCAACCACAGTATTGGAAAGATTTTATGAGAATAATGAACTCAGATTATTTGAGAGATAGGCGTAACGGTTTAAAAATAAATATATCAGAATCTGAGATAGCTGATGCTGCATCTAGTAGTAACAACAAAGCTAAAGCAGCTATAAATTATATACTAGAAAAAGGATATGCTCCAACTAAATTTGCTGATAGTTTTGCTATTGCGTCTGGAGGTGCTACTTGGTACAGAAACAAGATAAGAAGCTTAAAGAAAGAAGGCATGTCTGAAGCTGAAGCTGAAAAAATAGCCTTTGAAGAGTTTGTAGAAATATCTGAAAAATCACAACAGTCTTCTGACCCTAGTAAAATATCACAGCAACAGTCTAGTGATATGGGTAGATTGCTTTTACAGTTTGTTAATACACCTATGCAGTATAACAGGTTACAGATAGCGGATGCAAAAGATTTAATTAACCGTAGAGGTAATCCATTAGAAAAGATTTCAAGAATAGTTTATTATGGCTTTGCTCAGAATATGTTTTTTAACCTAATGCAACAAGGTATGTTTGCTTTAGGTTTTGGGGACGACTTTGGAGATACTGAAATAGAAAACAAGTATTTAGATACAGTAAACGGTATGGGTGATAGTATCTTGAGAGGTACAGGTCTAGTAGGTATGACAGCTTCTGTTATTAAAAACTTAGCACTAGATGTTTATAAAAGAAGTAAAAGAGATAGACCTGAGTACATTGATGCAACCCAAAAGCTTTTAGACTTTTCACCTGCAATAAAAAATAAATTTTCTAAATTCAAAAATGCTGCATACCAATTTGATGATCCTGTAAAAAGAAGTCAAATGGACGATGGGTTTAGCCTAGAAAACCCAGCTTTTAAAGCTTTTACTAAAGTTGTTTCTGGAGTAACAAACGTTCCGTTAGATAGAGGTTTACAAAAAATGGAAAACATACAATATGCTATGAGCGACGACTCTGAAGATTGGCAAAAAGTTGCAGCTATGTTGGGATGGCCTCAGTGGCAGTTAGAAGGTAAGGAAACGAAAGATGCTAGAAGAGACGAGCAGAAACAAAAAATAAGAGCTGAACAAGCTGTTGAAGATCCTTCTAAATATACAAAAGCTCAACAAGTTGACATACTTAAACAGCATGGATATTCTAGTGAAGAAATAAAAAAGTTCAAAAAAGAAGAAGATAGAGTTAAAGCTATATTAAAATCTCAGAAAGATAATAATAAAATATATACTTCTGATGTTAAAACAAAGAAAAAGACTTTAAAAGAAGTTTTAAAAGAGCAACCTAATTTAAGTGAAGCTGATAAAAAAACAAATGATAATGTTGCAAAATATTATAAAATGAGTAAAACTGAACAAGTGGAATTACTTAATAATTATTGGGCAAAGAAAGATATTAAAACTAAATTTAATACAGAACAAAAAAGGGTTGATCAGCTTCTAAGATTAATAGAAAATGATAGTATACCTGATAGACTAAAAATAAAAGAAGCTATACCAGTTAGTCAAAGAACATTGCAACAACGTAGAATTTACAATTTAAACAAAAAAGATCAAATAGATACTTTGAAATCTTTTGGTTTAAGTGATAGCGTTATTAAAACATTGAGACTTGAGGCTGATAGAGTAGAAAAAATAGAACAACTATACAAAAATAAAAAATGAAAGTATCAGAAAATACATCAGTACAATTAGATCTAAAAACAGTAGTAGCAATAATATCAATAACAGCTTCGTTTGTTGGTATGTATTATACGCTACAGGCAGATATAGAAGAAGCTAAAAGCTTACCACCTGTAGAAGTAACTCGTTTGGAATATGAGTTAAAAGAAGAGTGGAATGAGAAAATGATCATGCAATTAAAGGATCAAGTAGAGATGCTTGAACAAACTCAAGATATATTAAAAGAAGAAGTTAACATAACAGCTAGCATGGTTAAAGATGGTACTGAAGCTGATGGTAAATTAGAAGAACTAAACAGACAGCTAGAAGAGTTACAGAACAAAAAGCCTAGCACTAGAGTTATAGTTAAAGAAATAAAAGTAGATAAAAAAGGTAGAAAATTATAATTATGGCAACTAAAAGAGGTAAAAAGAAAATGAAAAATCCTTGTTGGAAAGGATACGAAGCTATAGGCATGAAGAAAAAAGGCGGTAAAAAAGTACCTAACTGCGTTCCTATTAAAAAGAAAAAGAAATAAAATGACGGATGCAAGCTATGAGAAGTCTAATCGAAAGATGAGGGCTGAGCACACTTCTGAAACTGGGAAAGTGTTAGGTAAAAGACAGACTAAAGGTAAAGGAAAAAGAAGAGTTTCTTTTGCTTGTAGATTTGCTGGAATGAAGGGACCTATGAAGAAAAACGGTAAACCAACTAGAAAAGCTAGAGCTTTAAAAAAATGGGGTTTTGGTAGTGTTGAAGCCGCTAGAAAATTTTGTAACAGTAATAAAGAAAAATAAGGAACACGAAAAAACTGGGCACCATACCCAAAAGTTCCTGTAACCAAAAAAGGGGAAGTCGTAATGACCTCCCCTTTTTATATTTAACACCATGGGCAAAATCCGCCCGGACATCCGTCACACATAATTCATATTTTAATAGTTATACCTATTGACACTATGAAAGCGCCGCTTGCTATTGCAAGTGTGTTCGCGTTGAAATCTGGCTTTTGCTTATGCCAAATCATATTAGTACCGGCCATGGTCATCATTCCAATACCTCCTATAATTGCTAATCGCTTCATGTTATTTCACACGCGCCTCCTGCGCAAGCTAACTCACCTGAAAGATCTGTTTCATCTTCAGCTTCTGATATTCTAGTTAGGTCAACATTTTTTAAATGTGCCATAGCCATATCATAATTAAC
>Ga0213868_10001722_pt1 | contig 21149 bp, 22 predicted proteins | sample PICome_9_FD_160087 | JGI IMG/M metagenome (GOLD analysis project Ga0213868, IMG submission 160087) | Coastal seawater microbial communities near Pivers Island, North Carolina, United States - PICO127 | ecosystem: Environmental > Aquatic > Marine > Coastal | place: USA: North Carolina...
GCTATGGCAGACTACTTCAAGGCAGCGTCTGGTATGATGTCTGAAGAAGAGTTTACTGGTAAGCACAAGATGTCAACCAGAGCATTCGAGAATAAGTTTGAAGAACAGAATAACGTAGACATCTCTGGAGCGGAAAGCTTCACGGAGATCACAGGTACATCCAAAGGAGATAACATGCGTAAGCAGATGAGTTTTTTCAATGAGGGTGGTATGGCTGCACCTCGCCGTGACCCAGTATCAGGTAATGAGATTCCAGTAGGAAGTTCTGCTGAGAATGTCCGAGACGATGTTCCTGCTATGCTGTCTGAAGGCGAGTACATTGTACCTGCTGATGTAGTACGTTTCTTTGGTGTTAACTTCTTCGAACAACTCCGTGACAAAGCCAAGGGTGGTATGCAGGAGATGGTCGCTGATGACCGTGTAGGAGGTAATAACCCTCAACAGGAGAATATGCAGGTAGACCCAGAGATGGTTCAAGCTGTAACACAGATGGCTGAGGGTGGTCTTATCGACTCCGGTAACATCAACCAGTTAATCGACAAGGTTGTTGAATCAGCTAAGACCAACCCAGAGCTTCAAGGTATCTTCCAGAAACGTGGGATCATGATGGCTGAAGGTGGTCTTGTAACTGGTGACCAACCCCAAGGCACATTCAACGCTGCTGACTGGCAGAACGTAGGTGGCTCTTATGGTGTAGGTAATGCTGGTGGCAATGGTGCTGCTGGTGGCTTTGAGTACGTACCTTACACAGGCCCTAACGGTAACACCATGATGGTTCTACATATCAATGGTGCACCTGCTCAGACAATCCCTGAAGGTTTCACCTCGGGTAAAGCTAGCGCAGGTATCAACCCTAACGCTGGTTCCGGTTCTTATACAGCGCCAACACCTCAAGGTAACGATAAAGATCAGTCTATGAACGCTGCTCAACTCTACGCACAGCAAGGCCCTGGTGGTCAAGGTGTGCCTATGGGTGAAGCTGGGGGTGCTCTTGCTAACTTCAACTCACCATTGGATGGTCTTGACTTTACGGACTCAGAGTCTGTTGTAGAACACTTCTCTGGTCGTCTTGCCCCTGATGCTTTGAAAGCTAAGCTTAGCCCTAACCTAGGTTTGTCTATGGTTAGCGGAGCAGTTAACATGGGTAGAGAAGCCCGTCGTATAGCTGAGACAAGAGCTGCGGCTATGGCAGCAGATGCCGCTGGTAATGAAGAACTAGCAACTAACCTAAGAGAGATGGCTCAGAAAGCTCACGATGAGTACGGTCTTGGTGGTATCATGGGTCTTATCCCAGACGAGATGATGGACGGTGATCGTATCTATGAAGGTTACGTGCAGAAGCAACAACGCCTAGCTGAAGAAGGGGGCATAGCTGGTCGATCAGCAGCCACCGGTACCAGTGCAAATATGAATGGTATGCAAGCTGTATCTCGTGACACCCCTGCTGGAGCTAGACCAATTTCAGGTGGGGTTGCATCCGCATCGCCACTAGTTCGCAATAACGACGGTGATGGACACAGAACAGTAACAGACGTGGGTGGGGTTACCTACAACCAGACAAGTAACAGTGACGACCCTAACACCTATAGCTCACGTACAGCCGTAGGTTCAACTGCACCTACAACCTCTGCACGTCCACAAGCAAGACCTATGTATAAAGGTGGATTGGTCACCCGCCCTAAGAAGTAACTTTAACGACCATTAAGGCCACCCGCTATAAGCGGCCCCAAGGAGAAACAAATGGCTAACGAACAGATGACACGTGAACAACCTAAATCAGTAATGATTGATCCTAACTTCAACAACCGAAAGAACCGACAGCGCATTGAGCAGGACGAGAAAGAACTCGAAGAGCTAATGAAAGCTGAGTCTTCTGAGGAAGAAGAAGTGGTTGAGGATGAAGGGGTAGAAGAAGATACCTCTGAGGTTAAACCTGTAGAGACAGAAGAGGTTGAAGAAGAAGACACCTCCATGTCCAAGGAAGAACAAACCTTCAAGAAGCGTTACGGTGACCTACGTCGGCACCAAGCTAAGAAGGAAGAGGAGTGGGCAGCTAAGTTAGCCGCTCTGGAGAATAAGACAGAAGCCCAGGGGTTTGCCCCACCTAAGTCTAACGAAGACCTAGAAGCTTGGGCTAAAAAGTATCCTGATGTAGCTGGTATCGTAGAGACTATTGCTGCTAAGAAAGCTCAGGAGATGTTCGAGAAGACTGATAGTCGTTTCAAAGAACTTGATGAACTCACATATGAGACTAAGCGTACCAAGGCGGAGACACTTATCCGTAAGGCTCACACTGACTTTGATACTCTTAAAGCCTCTGATGACTTCCATGACTGGGCAGAGAAACAACCCTCATGGATTAAGAACGCACTGTATGACAACGAGGATGATGCCTCTGGTGTTATCCGTGTCATTGATCTATACAAGACAGACAAGGGTATGACCCCTGCTGCTAAGAAGGTACAGGCACGAGACGCTGCATCTGATGTTAAGACCAAGGGTTCCCCTAAGCTTGACTCCGATGGAGACGGTAAGAAAATCTATGAGTCCCAAGTTGCTCGTGAGAGTGATGCTTGGTATGAAAAGAACGAAGCCAAGATTGCAGAAGCTATGGCTACTGGAAACTTTGTTTATGACATCTCCCGTAAAAAGTAGTTGACATCTAAACAATTCTTGGTATAACTAAGGGTATTGTAACGGAAGCCCCTTTATGGACACCTTCCGTTACTCCTCCCCTTAATACGACTGGGGAATATTCCCCATACAAATAGCTACAAGAAACAAAGACAACCTGTGAAGCTAGCCCTCGTCATGTCGAGACACCTAGTGTATCAGCCCTTCGTTCAGTGTATCGCTATTGTCCTTAAAACTCTAGCCATCTATACTCAACAAGGAGAAATCACATGGCATTCGCATCCGCAGCAGGGCACGGTAACCTACCCAATGGTAACTTTAGCTCCGTAATCTATTCGAAGAAAGTACAACTTGCTTTCCGTAAGTCCACAGTTTGTGGCGACATCACTAACTCTGACTACTTCGGTGAAATCTCTGCTCAAGGTGATACAGTGCGTATTATCAAAGAGCCTGAAATCTCCGTAAGCCCTTATGCACGTGGCACACAAGTTACTGCACAAGACCTGGACGACGAGGACTTCTCTCTGGTCATCGACAAAGCTAACTACTTTGCTTTCAAGACTGACGACATTGAGACTGCACACTCGCACGTTAACTTCATGGACTTGGCAACTAACCGCGCTGCTTACCGTTTGGCTGACAACCACGACCAGGAAGTTCTTGCTTACTTGTCCGGTTATAAGCCTTCCGCTGTACACACAGTAGGCGACGCTGTTAACACAGAGACTAACGGTACTAAAGCTGTAATCACTGCTGGTTCTGATGAATTGCTTTCGAGCATGAAGTTGAACAAAGGTAAGTTCGGTAACATCACGACTGCTTCTGCTGGCGATCACTCGATCCCTGTAGCTGCTCGCCTCCCTGGTGCGACTGCTCTGCCAACAGCTTACGCTTCACCTGTCATGCTTATCAACCGTATGGGTCGTTTGCTCGATCAACAGAACGTTGACAAAGCTGGTCGTTGGTTGGTTATTGATCCTATCATGATGGAAATCCTGATGGACGAAGATTCACGTTTCTTGAACGCTGACTTCGGTGACTCTGGCGCATTGCGCAATGGTCTGGTCTTGAACAACTGGAATGGCTTCCGTGTATACCAGTCTAACAACCTTCCTGCCGTTGGCGGTGGTGCTGGTACAACTGGTACAGCTAACCAGAACACTGACTATGGTGTTATCGTTGCTGGTCATGACTCCGCTGTAGCTACTGCTGAGCAGATCAACAAGACTGAATCGTATCGTGACCAAGACTCCTTCGCGGATATTGTTCGTGGTATGCACCTCTACGGTCGTAAGATTCTTCGTCCTGAAGCTCTTGTAACCGCTAAGTACAACCTCGCGTAATAGGAAAGGATAACACGTTATGGCTAAATCACAATCAATGAACTATCAACCGACTATCGTTGAGAAGATCGTAACTCTTGGAGTTGCTTCTGGTACCGTCGAAGGTCCAGCAGTTCCTGCAGGTTGCGTTGTTCTCTCGGCTGGTATCGAGTTCATCACTGCCCCTGGTAGTGCTGGTACTTCATCCACTATCGCTATTGGCGATGGTACAACTGCTAACCTGGCTGCAGTAACAATGCAAGCAAAGGCTGCTGGCACCATTCTTGGTGGCGTAGTTCCTAGCTTCATCTCTACTGCTGACACTATTGACGCCATTCAGGTTGTCTCTGGTGTTGGCCTTGTAGCTGCTACTGCCCGCGTATGGGCTGTAGTTTGCCCAGTCTCTGAGTCCACCCGCGCTGCTGCTGAAGTAGACCGCGACACACTGGCTTAAAAGCTAGTAACTTTTGGGGTATCCTTAGGGGTACCCCATCAACTTTTTCTGAAAGGTTTTTACCGTGGCAACTCTAAATGATCGCGTGTTTGATAACGGTTTGACTGTATTGGATACCGAAGCTAATCGAATCGACATTACCTCACAAGAGGCAACAAGCTACACTGACGCAACAAGCACATCTACCTTGGGTAATTCTACAAGTTTAAGCATTGGTGCCCCTGCTGATCGCTCTGGTGGTGGCCGTGAGGTTGTTGTATCAACTATCACTGATGGTTCCGTAACAGGGACAGGTACAGCGACTCACTACGCTATTGTAGATACTGTCAACTCCCGTCTCTTGGCTACTGGTTCTTTGGTAGCATCCCAAGCAGTTACATCTGGTAACACCTTTACGCTTTCGTCTGTCGCAATCGGCATCCCTGATCCAGCCTAAGAGGTTTCTTAAATGGTCATTCTCGTAAACAGAGCCAAAGTCGCCACTGCCACAACAGGCACAGGCACAATCACTCTTGGTGCTGCTGAGAGTGGTTATCAAACCTTTGCTAGTGCAGGTGTCGTAGACACTGACGTGGTTCGTTATGTCATCGAGGATGGCACTGCGTGGGAGATTGGTTCAGGGGCTTACTCAACGGGTACTCTTACTCGTGTGTTGGACGAAAGTTCGACTGGTTCACTGCTAAACCTTTCGGGTAGTGCTATCGTATATGTGACAGCTTCTGGTGAAGACATTCAGCAACCATTGGCCGAAGGCGCTTTTGTTGATGGTGACAAGACCAAACTAGACGGTATTGAAGCTAACGCTGACGTAACCGACACGGCAAACGTCACAGCCGCTGGTGCCTTGATGGACAGTGAGGTAACAAATCTTGCTCAAGTGAAGGCATTTGACAGCGCGGACTACGCCACGGCGACGCAAGGTGGGCTAGCTGATAGCGCACTACAGCCTGCTGACATTGGTGCAACCGTCCAAGGTTATGATGCTGACACAATGAAGACTGACGTTGCTCAGACGATGACGGCACAGCTTACGGTCAAAGAGACGGCAGAGACAGCTTACGCCCTCACTGGCACGGACGTTGACCCTGTGAACGGGACGATGCAGCGAAAGACCACCACAGGCGCGGAAACGATCACTGGGACCAACTTTGCCGCTGGTCAGTCCGTTACCCTTACTCTGTCTGCTGCTGCTTCGGTGGCTTTCACGGGCTTCACATGGGTTACTTCGGACGGAACTGCGCCCACTATCCTTGGCTCTAACGATACGTTTGTTCTTTGGATGGACCAGGGGTCGAATAAGTATGTTGCCTACGCTGGTGGCTCAGCATGATTTTGGCTGAAAGATTACGGTCTGTCCGCCTTGCTGCTGGAGGGGCAGCTCTTGAAGGAAACTTCATAGAAACTAAAGAAGATGGCAGCAACCGCACAATCTATACCTTTTCCGTTAGCGGGTACGACGCGGGCGTTCTTGCAATCACAATTCATGCTAAAAGAAGCGGCGGCTCTTCAAACACAATATCATCCGTTACTGTTGGGGGCAACGCTGCCACTGAGGTTGTGCAAATAAGTTCTGTTGCGTCTAATGCTTTTGTGACTGGGATTTATTACATTTCCCTTGCAAGCAGTTTTACAGGTGACATTGTTGTGACTTTTGGCAATACGCAACTTCGAGCAGCAATAGGCACTTTCTCTTTGTCTGCGGGGGTTTCTCCAGATTTTACAGACAGCGATCAAGGCACAACATCAACATCTTTAACGATTGGCGATGTGTCAGAGGGTCTTTATATTGTAGGTGTTTCTTCAAACAGCACCGACACTGTGTCTGTTACAAACTCCACAGAAGTCTACAACTTCCAAATGGAAAGCAATAATTTTGCAGAAGTTTGGGGCGGATTTGATTTGAGTAGTGGTAGCAAAACCTTTGATATTACAGCAACATATCCGTTTGGGGAGCATCATTGTTCCGTAGCGGCACGTTTCGCATAAAGGAGGCCACCTAAATGCACATCAAACTTACAAACGGCGTTCCAGAGAAGCACACAACAGGGCAACTGCGCCGCGATAATGCGCAAATATCTTTCCCCAAGAACATCCCCGATGCGACCTTGGCGGAATACGGGGTCTACCCTTACACTCGCCCTGAGCGTCCTGAGTACGACACCTTGACATCAAAGCTGGTTGATGGTGGTTTTGAGCAAGATAGTGTTGGCAACTGGGTCCAAGGGTATGTTGTTGAGCAACTACCGGTGGATCAGGCAGAGCGCAACATCCGCTCTAAGAGAGACAGCCTGCTTCAAGATACGGACTGGGTTGTCACCAAGGCATACGAAATGGGCGCGTCTGTACCTTCTGAATGGGCAACGTATCGTCAAGCTCTTCGTGATATAACCACCCAAGAAGGTTTCCCGTTCTCGGTGGTCTGGTCCACTAAGCCTTGAGGTAAATAATGCTTGGATTTTCCCCACTAGCCTCTACCCCTTTAGGCGATGATGGGGTTGTATCTGGAATAAGTTTTACTGGCGTCAGTATTGTTTCTGGTGCCCCTATAGTTGCTTCATCTATTGTCGCCCAAGGACATGGTTTAAACCCCGCTGCAGTGGTTTCTGGTACACCAGTAGTAGGCACCCCTAGTTTACTTTCAGAACTTACCCTAGTCCCTGACAACATTGTTACCAATATACCTTCAGTTGGTACACCTACCCTAACTCAAGACCAAGACTTTGAACTAGTTGATATAGATGTAGCTACACCTGTAGTAGCTTCTCCAGAGTTAGTTAGTCTTGTTAGCCTCACAGGAGTGGGGGTAGCTGCGGGTCAGCCTGTTATCGGTACACCCAATATCTCTCAAGTATTTCAGCTTGAGGCTATTACAGTAGGTCAACCTGTTGTTGGTAGTCCTACATACACAACAGACTATAACCTCATTGCAAGTGAAATTACAACTGGACAAGTAACAGTACCTGTGGTACAACTCTTTTTGGTAGAGAGTCTTTCTGGTTCTGATATTACGACAGGCAACGTACAACTCTCTAACTCAAGTTTGTCTATAAAAGTGTATCTTCCTGAGAACTTTAATAGGGTTAGAGTAGGTTATATTTCACCAGAACACCTCAGAGTAGCTTCTGTAAATACTGAACCAACACGTAAAACCTACACTCTACCTGAACAAAGTAGAACTGCGAGAGTTAGATAAATGAGCTTAAAATGGCCCCCTAAAGATAAAGATGAAACACTGGACTACAGTCTAGATTGGTCTAGAGCTTTGGCTTCTGGAGAAACTATTAGTTCTGTCTCTTGGTCTATTGTAGATGATAATGACGATAAAGTATCTTTTGGCTTAGGTCAAACTGTAGAGGGCCTTAAAAACCTTACACAGACTAATACAAGCAGTGTTGCTACCATCTTTCTAAGCTCTGGTACAAACAACAAAGAGTATAAGCTCTTCTGCCTTATCTCAACTAACCAAGGCCGCTCAAAAGAAAGAGCAGTAGTAGTCCGTATTCGGGAGTATAACTAATGTCCGAGTATAACTTCCTAGGGCTTGTAAACGACGTCAACCGTAGACTTAACGAAGTTGAGTTAACCTCTACTAACTTTGTGTCGTCTGTAGGCTTTTATGCCACTGCAAAGGACGCTGTCAACTCCGCTATCCTTGAGATAAATCAGCAACAGTTTGAATGGCCCTTTAACCATGTCACTCAAGAAGAAGATTTGATTGAGGGTGATGTAAGATACTTTATCCCTCGTGACGTTAAGTCTCTTGATATGGACTCTTTTAGACTCATTCGTGATGATGATCTATGTAACAACACTGTAAGACTCAAGCTTATCTACTATGAAGAGTATCTTGACAAACATCTTGACAGTGAGTATAATAGCTCAGAGAGTTTAAGAGGACTTCCTAAGTATGTCTTTAGGTCTCCCTCTATGGAGTATGGTGTTGTACCTGCCCCAGATAAAGCTTACCGTATTGCCTATGAGTACTACAGAAATCCTACTAACTTGATCTTGCACTCTGATGTACCTTCTATCCCTGAAGAGTTTCGTTATGTTATTGTTGATGGTGCTATGGTACATGCTCACGCATTCCGTGGTGACACAGAGAGTTCTCAGTTTAGTGCGATGAAGTTTAAAGAGGGTATGAAGTCTCTCCGTAGCATTTACATCAATCGTTATGAATACGTCCGCTCTACTGTAAGGTCTTTTTAATGCCCTCACAATGGCAAACTTTCCCTGTCGAGTTTAGAGGTGGTCTCGTCTCTAACATGAACCCTTTGCAACAGGGTACTAACATGGTGGGATCAGCAACCTTTTTACAAAACTTTGAACCTTCAAAAGAGGGTGGCTATAAGAAGGTACTTGGCTACGAGAAGTACATTGCAGGTCAAGTGGCTGGCTCTGGCTTGATGCTTGGTGTTAAAGTAGTCAATGCTGGTGAAGTAATTGCAGTAAGAGAGAACGCCAGTAACGTATCAGAGTATCACATCAACACTGGTGCTACTTGGACTTCTCTGGGTGCAGCAGCTTTGCTTGGTGGTCGCGTTAAGGCAGTAGACTTTAACTTCGATGGTAACCATAAGATTGTTTTTGTTGACGGGGTAAACTCTCCTGCTATCTTTAACGACACAACGAACACACTGACATTCCCTACTCTGCCTTCTGACCTGACTGGTTCTAGCCACGTATCCTCGTACAAGAAAGCTATCTTTCTGGCTAATGGAGCTAACCTACATTTCTCTGCTCCTTTTGACGAGTCAGATTTTACTCCTGCTAATGGTGCTGGGGTAATCAATGTAGGCCATACCATCACAGGCCTTATTGTCTTTAGAGACCAGTTGGTAATCTTTAGCCGTAATAAGATTCAAAGACTTGTAGGTAACAGCGTAGGAGACTTCCAGCTTGTACCTATTGCAGAAGACATTGGTTGTCTGCATGGTGAGACCATCCAAGAAGTTGGTGGTGACGTTATGTTCATGGCTGCTGATGGTCTTAGACTATTAAGTGCCACTGAACGGATTGGTGACTTTGGGCTTGAAGTTGCATCTGCTCCAATCAACAAAGACGCCTTAGCCTTTATCAACAGCACTCAGACGTTCTCCAGTTATGTGCTGAGAGAGAAAGCTCAGTACCGTGTGTTTGCCTACAGTCCTTCTGTAGGTGCTGACGTAGCTAAGGGTATTATTGGCACTACGTTCTCTGACCAAGGTGCTGCTCAGATTAACTGGGCTACAACAAGCGGCTACAAAGTTTACGTAGCTGATGGTCGTTATGTCCCAGGACAAGAGCTGACAGTCTTTGCAAATGATGATGGTTATGTCTATCGGGCAGAGGTGGGTAGTAGCCGTGATGGTGGTATTATTGAGGCTATCTACAAGTCCCCTTTTATGCCTATCAATGACCCTCAGGTACGTAAGACATTCTACAAGATGTCTCTGTACGTAGAGACCGCAGGTAACTTCGCTATTAACCTGAACCTAGACTTTGATTTGTTTAAGACAGATAACTACACAGGTGGACTTGCTAATACTATTAGCCTTGGAAGTACTGGCTCTGGTGTATTTATCTACGGTGCACCTAACACCCTCTATGGTACAACTGTCTATGGTGCTCCTTTGGACAATGTCTACAATACAAATGTAATCGGTAGCGGCAAGACTGTTTCTTTCCGTATCGAAGATAAAACAACTAACCCCTCTTTCAGCTTAGACACTGCTGTTTTAGAGTTTAGAACTAACGAGAGAAAGTAATTAGATGGCTGGATATGTACGTCAAGATACCTCCAATAACATTGCTAACGGCTCTGTTGTGGATGCAGACGACCTAGATAATGAATTCGATGCTGTTGCAACTGCCTTTAACACCTCTACTGGACACACCCACGATGGTTCTACAGCCGAGGGTGCACCCATTACTGTCGTAGGTCCTGCTCAAGATGTTGTTGTAGGTTCTGGCTCTATTGCACCTAAGACTGACTCTGCTTACGAACTTGGGACAACAAGTTTGCGTTGGTCTACAGGTTACCTAGATGATCTTATTGTCACTGCAGATACTACTATCGGTGGTGCTGTTACTGTTGCTGACACACTTGCGGCTGGATCAACTACTATCACGGGTGATATTACAGTAACAGGCACAGTAGATGGTCGTGATATAGCTGCGGATGGCACTAAGCTTGACGGAATTGAAACAGGGGCTACAGCAGATCAAACTAACGCTGAGATTAAAGTAGCCTACGAAGCTAATGCAGACACTAATGCTTTTACTGACGCTGAAAAGACTAAGCTAAGTGGTGTTGAAGCTCTAGCAGACGTAACTGACACAGCTAATGTGACTGCTGCTGGTGCCTTGATGGATTCCGAAGTAGACGCAGATATTAAAACTCTGAGCCTACCAGCTAACACCACTATCAGTGCCTTTGGTGCTACACTCGTAGAAGACGCTGATGCTTCCACAGCTAAAGCCACTCTTGGTGTTGTCATCGGTACCGACGTACAGGCTTATGATGCTAATCTTCCTGCTTGGCCTTCTACTGTAGACGCTACAGAGGTTGGCTATTTGAACGGTGTTACATCAGCTATTCAAACACAGCTAAACTCCAAAGCACCAGACAATGAACTGACCCAGATTGAGGTTGAAAACGACACGTCAACGGTATTCGGGCAGGTATCTGGGCAACGGTTGGCGCAGGCTGTGGCGGCGAATACCCCCATCCCATTGCATGGGGCGGTTGGGTCTTACGTTTGGGCAACGATTGCAGACTCTACTGGCGCAGCATCGCAATTTGTTTTCGGAGATACTTACGCTGGCTCAGGGCTTTACCCAGCGGGTTTTGCGTCTTTTTCTGCTCTTTCAGCACCTCAAGTCATGGTATATGCGGAGTCTGCAAATCTAGGCATGAAAGATTCAGCCGTATCTGCATTAAGTGGCACTTGGCGGTGCATGGGGCAAACCCCAGAGTTTAGTTATGATGAAATGCCTGTTACTCTTTTTCTGAGGATTGTGTAATGAAATATAAAAACGCAAAGTTCACAGCGCAACCAAACGTTATTGACTGTGAGATTGAACATCCCGTTCATGGTTGGATACCTTTTACCGCTAATCCCAATGACGTTGACCCTTTGGGTGCCCAAGTTTTTAACGCGGCAAAAAATGGTGCGTCAGCATACGTTGAACCACCAGTTGACCTCATAGCCCTCGTCACCGCCGCCCGCACCCAACGCGACAGACTCCTAAGCCAGTCCGACTGGACGCAGGTATCAGACGCTACTGTTGACCAAACTGCATGGGCAACCTACCGCCATGCGTTGCGTGATGTACCAGCACAAGCGGGATTCCCCGAAAACATTGATTGGCCTGTCGCGCCGGAGTAACTCTTTGATCATAGACTATAACAAAGCTTTGGATAATGCCAGGTTCTTGTTCCTAAGTAGTGAACACCATAAGAACTTCGACTCTAATGAAATCTACTCTTACCTAGTTTTACCTTGCAAAAAGAATGCAATCAGGTTATACTACCGTGAGGGTAAACCTATTGGTCTTGTCACTTGGTGTTGGTTAACACCGGAGAAGGCTAAAGACTTTGTAAACTTCGAGTACCTTCTTCTAGAGTCCGACTACGAGAAGAGAGAAGGTACTGAGCTTTGGGGCTTAGACTTTATTACTCCATACGGTGATGCACGTAAAGTCTTCTCCTTGATCAAAGAAGAGTACAAGAATGTTTATGGTGAAGAAACCAAGGTGAAGTGGCGAAGAGCTAAAGACCCTCTGAAAGTACATGAGAGAAAACTATGTTAAACATGAAATGGAAAAACCCAGGGATCACCTTTATCTCCGGTAGTGGTAGTTCTGGTGGTGGTTCAGGCGGTACCTCAACGTCTACAACAATGCCATCTGGCGGTGCTCTTGATGCTGCTTTAGGAAGGCCCACATTTACACATGCGTCCCTACCAGGTCAGACGTTTAACTCATCTGAGGAACTACAGGCTGCTCTAGCTGCTAAGGAAGCTGCTGATGCACAAGCTGCTAAGGAGCAGGGTATTGTTACTGGTGTTCAGGAGCAGTCCACTGCTATTGCTGCTGACCCTAACTCTGCACTGACAGCATCTAACTCAGCTATTGCTTCATATGAATCACAGATTGCTAACCTAACCTCACAGGTAGGGGACAACCCAGGTCTACAGACTGAGATTGATCGTCTTGCAGGACTACTCCAACAGGAGCAGGTAAAGCAGTCTGAGGCACAAAGACTGAATAATGTTCAGACACAAGATGCTCAGCGCACACTAGCCTCTAACGCTCTCACAGACCCTGGTTCCATTATCGAACAGGCGCAGGTAGATACAACACAAGTAACCCCTGATCAACTGATTGCTGCAGGTACAGGTGATGCCGGTGCTGCTGCTCAGGCTGGTGTGTCTACTGTTCAAGAGACAGCTACTGCGCAGACCCCTGCTAGACAGGAAGCTACAACCTACGATGCAGCCACTATCAATGATCAAGTACAGGACGTAACAGACGACCTTCAGGCTGCTACTGCACAAGCCTCAGAGAAGGCCACAGTACGTGGTCAGTTGGCTATGTTGATGGAAGACTTCGAGGGTGGTGAGACTCCTCCTTGGGCCTCTGGACCTATGCGCCAGGCTATGCAGATGATGCAGTCCCGAGGTATGGGTGCCTCTAGTATGGCTGGTGCTGCTGTCGTACAGGCTGCTATGGAGAGTGCTATCAGCATTGCTTCACAGGATGCTAGCATTAACGCACAGTTCGAGATGAAGAACCTTGACAATGCGCAGCAGACTACAATCTTTAAGACACAACAACGACTAGCTGGTTTGTTCTCTGATCAAGCTGCAGTCAATGCTTCTGCTCAGTTTAACGCTACTAGTGAAAACCAAACTAACCAGTTCTTTTCTAACCTAGAGCAACAGTCCTCACAGTTTAATGCTAACCAGATCAACGCTATTCGTCAGTTCAACTCTGGACAGACAAATGCTGTGGAGCAGTTCAACACACAGATGCGTAACCAGCGGGATCAGTTCAACACACAGAACTCTCTTGTCATCTCTCAGGCTAATGCTCAGTGGCGTCAGTCTATTGCTACAACGGCTACAGCTACGCAGAACATGGCTAACATGGAGTACACTAAGAATGCTAACGCAATTACAGGTGCTGCTCTAGACCAGTTGTGGCAGCGTGAGCGTGACCTTATGGACTATGCTGTTAAATCCTCAGAGAGTGCCTTAGATAGAGCCAACGCGCTTGTTGTACAGCGCCTAGCTATTTCAGCAAGTAGTGAGGCAGCAAAGATTGTACAACAGGCTAATGAAGATAAGTCTAAGGGTGCCTTCTGGGGTGAAATCTTCACAAGTATTGCAGGGATTTAAGATATGATTGAAGACAGCATCATCCAATTCAGAGCTAAGCGTAAGCGTGAGCAGGACCGTCTAGGTACTCGGGCTAAGACACAACAACGTCTAGGTCTAGCTCAGCGAGAAGCACAGAACACCCAAAGTGACATCCGTGCCGCACAGCGAAACATGGACGAAGCCACAGCACCAGAGTATGATCCAGCTACAAAGGTTAATGCCTGGGCTGATGAACTTCAGGCTCTCCGTCAGGAACGGTCTGCTCGTGCAGACAAAGAGGTTTCAACTACAACAGCTATGGACGAGAACCCATTAGCTTCTCCTCGTCCTAATGACTTAACCAACCGTTGGGATGGACCTGTAGGTCTGTCCGGGGGTGCTGGTGGTAGGGCTGCTGCTGAAGAATACCTTGGTCGCCCTATGGAGGACAACGAGTGGGAGATGTTAGCCCGTACTACATACGCAGAGGCAACAGATGACCCAGAGGAACAGGCTGCTATTATGTCTGTCATCCTTAATAGAGCTAAGGCAGACAACTACCCTGACTCTATTGTCGAGGTTGTTAATCAACCTAACCAGTTCCAAGCAGTTACAGGTACAGCAGGTAATCGTCAACCAAGCTCTCGCTTCAAAGCATTCAACGACGATGTGTTGTCACTCTTTGAGTCTGACGTAACACCGCGACTTGGTAACTTCTCCGATACAGGTTGGTTGAACTTCACAGCGAGTAACCCTGCTGCATACGGTGAAGGAACTAACATTGGCTTTATGGATGATGTAAGCAACAGCAAAGGTTCTGCACAGATTGGCGGAACACTATTCGGAACAGTCGGAGGTTAAACTATGAGTATTGACGCACCAATCCCAGGGCAATCCCTGACAAATGAACCACGTAACCACCCTTGGGAGAGACCTCCTGAGACTGTTGATCCTGATGAAGCTATTGCTCACCACCTCACACGTATGTCTGACCCTAAGGTCTTGAATAGTGTCCTTGATGCTATCTCAGAGGGTTTCCCTGTGTCTTTCATTACTGAGATGATGTTGACTGGTGCCGTAGCTAAAGGTATCCACAGTATCGACGTCTCCATGATGGTTGCACCTGTGATCCAAGACTACATCGTAGAGGTCCTTGAAGAAGAAGGTGTGGACTTTAAGGAGTTCTTCTCCGATGATGGTGACGAAGACATTCAGAAGACTATGGCTATCTCTCAAGCTATCTCTGGTGCTAAAGAATCTATGGGTATGCCTATGGAGGAAGAGCCAGAAGAAGATGAGATGATGGAAGAAGAAGAGATGCCAGAGGAGACACCTAAGCGTGGTCTCATGGCTAGAGAGGGTATGTAATGAGCTTTGCCAGTGGATTCTACGGACGTGTTGCAGACAACATGCAAGACAAGAAACAGTTTATCCGCCAGCGGGTAGAGGAGGATCGTCTATACCTCCGTCAACAGGGGCTTCAACGTCAAGCTGCTGTTACTGAGCAGAAGACTAGGTACCAACAAGCTACCGAGCAGTTGATGCGTATCCGAGGTGTAGACAAGGACCGTGTACTAGCTGCGCTAGAAGCAGACCCTGATGGTATCCTTGACTTGGCTAATCGTGACTATACCACTGGCTCCGAGATCAACACAGTGCTAGAAATCTACGGCGACACAGAAGCTTCAGGGAGTCTCACAGATATCCTTGGTAAGGTTATGCCTGCCTTCTCTGCGCTGCCTGCTGATGCTGATCCTACAACTGTAAAGCGTACAGGTATCGCTGCTTGGCTTGGTCTTGACACAGAGACAGAACTGAACGAACAGGTATATAGTGCACAGATTGTTGGTGGTATGACTGGTGATCAAATCCTTGCAAGCATGAACATCCCTGTCACTGCACAGGGTACTGGTTCTCGTGGTATGAACTACGAGGCGGTAGAGGAGTTGTCAGAACCACAGAGACAGTCACACTTCAATGATATGATTCCAGAGTATGACGCTATGCTTGAGGCGGAGATAACTAAAATCCAGGAACTACCCCTATCTGACGAATTTACAGCAGCCGACAAGATGGAGCAGATTAAAGAACTTCGTGATCTTGGTACAGGTCCTGTTGATACACGTCTACAGAAACTGTTGGAGAAGTTTGGTCCAACAGATAACTCTAACGCATTCTTTGATCGCTTTGGTGAGGGTCTCTTTGGCCCAGGTATGGCTCGGTTCTTCTCCGCCACACAAGAAGATAACCCAGAGGATACTCAGGACCCTAATGTTATTACTACGACTGAGCTACCAGCAGCACCTGTCGAGGTTACATCTGACGAGGAAGCTCTGGACGCAATGCAGATTGCAAAGGCTAATGGAGAGACTTCTATCACCCTTATTCAAGACGGTGTTGAGTCAACTGTTGACCTAACAGCTATTGAAGAAACTGATGATGACATCGTAGACGTAGTTATTGACCCTGAAGAACCTAACATGATTACTGTTACTACTCGTCGTGGGGAAACTGTAACGAAAGAAGCTCATCCAACCTTTATAGATGGCCTAAGACTAATCTGGAATAAATCAGGCGGAGGTACGTCTGGTTCTGGTCGCAATAGATCGAACGAGAGAGCAAATGTAGACTCTGCTAACCCTGAGTCTACACCTGAACCTACTGTCGATGAGGGTCCAGTAGATACCTTTGAAAGTGCTTTACCTCTTGATGGGATGCCCAACCAACCAAGATCAGGACCTTCGACTAGACCTACCGTAGGGCGGAGAGGACCATCTGTAGCACCTGAACCTACTATCGACGAGGGTCCAGTAGATACCTTTGAAAGTGCTTTACCTCTTGATGGGATGTCTAGCCGACAAAGATCAGGACCTTCGACTAGACCTATCGTAGGACGGAGAGAACCATCTGTAGCACCACGAGTTCGACCTGAGTACTTAGAGCAGAAAAACAAATTGGTTACACAGGTAGAAAGACTGGGTGATCAACGATTAACCAACGCAGTTAAAGGTATTGACTTGAGTGCAAGCGGTAGGATACGTCGCCGTGAAATCGACTCTATTGTCAGGGGTCTTAGACAGCGTAATCAAACACCAGAAGTTATCTCACTAATTGAGGCCCTAATGGAAATGCGAGGATAATATGGTAACCTACGCAGAGGCTTTACGCCAAGCTAGACAACCCGAGGAACAAAGCACAGCCTCATCTGGTGTATCTTCACTATTGAATGATGACGGTTGGTCTGATATTGCTGAGTACATGGAAGACCGCGCTGGTATGACTGAGCGTGATTACTCCCGTGAGGAAATCAGAGATGCTTATGTCAACTCTATGCGTGGCTTCAATGCAGGTAACTCTGTTGATGTCGTTCAAGAGATGTCGTACCTGTACCGTGGTGATGGTGAAGAACTAACACAACGCAGGAACATTGCTGCTCGTGCCTACGAGCGTTGGGACTCACTTGACGGTGCGTTCACTGACTCTACTTTCGGTGAGAAGGCTGATGCTGTTGGTGACTACGCTAGAGCTATTATCCTTGACCCAGTAAACATTGTATCCCTTGGTATCGGTAAGGCTGGTGGTGTTGCAGCTACCCGTGCTTCTACCCAAGCACTAAAAGTTCTGGCCCAACAAGCTGGTAAGACAGCGGGACAAGAAGCTGCTAAACGTGGTGCTAACAAAGCTGCTGTCGCTTTAGCTGAGAAGGTTGCTTCACAAAGAGCACTTCAACTGTCTATGCAGGCACCTGCAGGTAGGGAGATTGCTCGTCGTGGTGGTATCGCTGATATCCTTAGTACTGGTGCTGCTGATGTAGCCACAGGTGTAGGTGTTGACGCAGGTATGCAGAAGGTAGACCGTATGACAGGACGTGCTGAGGAGTACAGTGCTGCTCAGGGTGCCTTGGCTGGTGTCGGTGGTATCCTAGGTGCTGGTGCTGCTGGCGCTATGCTTGCACGTAAGGGTAGCAACCAACTAGCTAACACCACCACAGAGTGGGTACGTAGTAATCAGTTAGCAGAAGATGCTGTTAAAAAACTTCTCGATGAACAGGGTAAGGTGAAGGCTGCTGCTGTAAACGCAAAGCTTGATGCTAAGAAAGCTGCTGAAGAATTGGATAGATTCCTTACACCGTTCAAAGAGATTGTAGAGCAAGGGAGGTTCTTATCTGAAGCTGGTGATGAAGCCTCTGAACTATACACTATGCAATCTACAAAAATATTCATTGCTAATGCTGGTGATATGTTTAGGGCTGGTGGTATTCCTATCGACAGGCTTACCGCATCCAAGGGTCAACGAAGGTCCGGTTGGTTGCATGACGTTGTTACTGACCCCAGCTTTCCCGATGAACTCTACGACAAGCTAGAGGAAACACTACAACTACTGGTTCCTAAAGCGCCTGGAGGCAAGAAGGTGAAGCTAGGCAAGTGGCTAAAGGTGAACGGTGAACAGTCTTCAGAAGCTGGCTCCCTATTACAAGCACAGGGTATGGCTAGTCGGTTAACGAAACAGATAAAAAAGGACCCCAAGAGTCTGACAGGTGACGTAGCCTTAGGTCAAGCTCTTGCAGATGCACCTTCTGATGCAGTTAAGGAAGCTGTCAAAGAGAGTAAGATCTCCGCCTTCCAACACACCTACATCCGTATGCTTGTTACTAACCCTGCCACTACAGCACTAAACGTAATGGGTTGGGGTCAAGCCTCAGCACTACAAAGCTCTGCGGATATGCTCCGTGGTGCTCTCTACGGTGGTACTGCTGTACTCAATGGGTTGATCGGTCGTAAGGACAGCTACTCTAAGTTTGCTGAGAAGGCTACCCTTATGGCTGGTCTTCAGAGACAGAAGTTCCGTAACCTTGCTGACCCATTTGGTACTCAAGAAGAAGTACTAGACTACCTGACGTACAGACCAAAGGCACAGGATGCACTGTTCCGTTATCTTGCTGGTGGTGTCGAGTCCGAAGACGTTATGAAGGAACTTAACCTACTGCCTGGTGAAAAGATCACTAAGACTGGGTTGAAGAAAGCCTTTGATGGTCTTCAGGTTGCCTACGGTGTGTCTGCTCAGGACATGTTGACTAAGACACAGGAGTTTGCGTACGCACTGGACAAGAACATCCGCCTTAAGTACGGTATGTCTTGGGCTGACTTCATGCGTCAAGACGACATCGCTGATATCCTTATGAACCCTAAACGTTCTAAGTACACAGACTACCTAGAGGTAGAAGGTGGTGCTGTAGAGGCTGCACTAGGTAACGTCTATGCGCGTAAGTACGGCCCTAAGCCAGGTGACCCTAAGAGTATGCTTAAGTTTGTTGCAGGTACTATCGAGGATGCACGTAACGTGCCTATCCTTGGTGCCCTTGTACCTTTCGGACAGTTCTTCAACAACACTGTTGCCTTCATGTACGACTACTCAGGTGCTAACCTCGTCCTTAGTCCTTTCTTCAAAGGGTACAAGAACGTGGAAGACCCTATGGAGTTGTTCACTAAGGCTGCTGTTGGTTGGTCTGCCTTTGCTTGGGCTACATCCGAAGAGGAACAGAACCTTGAGGATGGTCTAGCTTGGCACGAGTCTCGTGGTCCTGATGGTCAGGTAGTGACACGTATGTACGACTACCCTCTGTCATTCTGGAAGATGGTTGGTCGTATCGGTGCTCACATCAAACGGGATGGTGCTGTGCCTGTAGGCCTGTTCGAGGACTTCATGCAGAAGTTTGCAGGTCAAGATGTATTCCAGAACCTGGGTGAAGCTGCTGGTGCTGTGCAAATAGCTGTGCAGGACATGGCTTCAGGTGAGTCTGGTGCTACTCTGGATGCTGTAACCAATGCTCTTGGTGCTGCTACGAGTATGTATACCTCAGGTATGACACGCTTTGCAGACCCAGTTAACACAGCCCTAGCTTTTGCTGAGGGTGAGAACTACATTGAACCTACACGTAACATTGGTAACAAGCAACTCAACAACGCTCTACGCTACACTGACCAAATCTTTGATAGTCTTATCGGTCTGGAGAATATCCCAGGAACTGAAGGTTACCGTGTAGAGAAGGAAAGTGCTACGACAGACAGAGACGTGGGCGCTGGTATGGAGCGTGTGTTTGGTGTACGTTCAGTATCCCCTGCAAGTAACATCCAAAGGTTGTTTAACGATGTTGGTCGTCCTCAGTGGCAGACTGAAATGAGAGTAGGTAATCCAGAAGCACAGAACATTGTGAACGAGTACGTCTTCCCATACCTTGAGATGATGGCTACAGCTTTGTTTGAAGCAGGTACATGGGAAACACTAGACCTAAAGACCAAACAGAGAACACTGGATAAACTGCTAGGTAGTGATGGGGCTAGGGGTGCTGTGAGAGACATGCTCAGATCACAGGCTCCAGGGTCTGACCTTAAGAAGGCTGACCTTATCTGGCAGGTAACTGGTCTACGGTCCAGAGGTAAGGACAACTACATGAGAACACTTGCTGACTTCAACATAAACGAAGAAGACTTAGCCGATATGGATGAGAACCAACTTGAAGTACTCATCTGGTTTATTAAAGAGAACGCAGATGCAGGTGGTGACCTAGTGGACAACATACTAAACGATGCTCTAGGTCGATAAGAAAAGAGGGGAGAACCTTTCGGAACTCCCCTCGTATTACTCATCTGTTTTTAACATGAGGTCAGCCCATAGGTTGGCCTCTTTTTTTATGTCCAACATTTGGTGTGGACTGATACTCCCTGGAGTTCTTGCTAACAGCCCACCCAGGGCAACACCACAATAGTAGTCATGGGCTGTCATATTAACTCGTGGCCTACCCTTGGGTGGTGCCTGTGGTTTAGGGTCAGGGACCTTAGGTGATAACTGTTGCTTCTTCCTCGGCATTAGTTCACCAGGTTTAGTGAGGGTTGTCGAGCATCACTATCTGCCTCAGCCATTTCTTTGGTGAGCAGTCCCTCCAGCTCCACAAGGGTGCTTACAAGGTTGGTGTTGTCTAGGCCAGGTAGCCCAGAGCTAACTAGTGTTTCAAAGATTTGGTATCGTACATTCATTTGTTGTTCAGGTGTCATTTAGTTCTCCTTCTGGTACGTTAATAGTAAAGCAATCTAGGGTTGTTGTCAAGCAGGTTCACCCCACTCAACACACTCAAGGTCAGCTACGAAAGCATTCAGTGTAGCTGCGTATGCCCGAGCACCGTCAGCGTCACCGTAACAGGCTTCCATTGTAGGGTAAAAGATAATGCTGGGTTTAGCAGCACATACGGTTGGGTCGTCCAGTAGGCACATCAGTGCTAGTCCTGTAATCATTTCTCCTCCTCCATCATAAAGTTAGTTGTAAATTGGATAGCCTCTACTAAGGTGGACACTGCTTTACGGACCTCTTCCCATGCATTAGGCCCAGCCTGGTATACAA
>Ga0213868_10001726_pt1 | contig 21122 bp, 15 predicted proteins | sample PICome_9_FD_160087 | JGI IMG/M metagenome (GOLD analysis project Ga0213868, IMG submission 160087) | Coastal seawater microbial communities near Pivers Island, North Carolina, United States - PICO127 | ecosystem: Environmental > Aquatic > Marine > Coastal | place: USA: North Carolina...
AAGACTTTTCCCAGAACGGCCGTTCAAAGCATGACCGGTGTGGGCTACTCTTTGATGCCTGAAGGGTTAGAGCATTCCTTATCGGTGGAGGAGATGGCCGACCTGCTTGCCTACCTCGTTCAATGAGGGAGAGCTCAGAGAGGCAGACTCTAAGTTTTTAATGCGAAGGGCAGTTCGCGATTGATCAATCGCCTTGCGTTCATGAGAGTGGACTCATGTCAGCCTACATTATGGTTCGTGTAAACATCAGCGATCCCGTCGCGTATGGACAATACATGCGTCATACGCCTCGATTAATCGATCGGTTTGGAGGATGTTTTATCGTTCGCGGAGGCGAGCTAGAGATGTTGGAGGGTGAAGAGGAAACGGTTCGATTGGCGGTGATCGAGTTTCCGTCTATGGATGATGCGAAACGTTTTTACCGATCGGAGGAGTACCAAGTGGTAAAGCGCTTGCGTGAAGGAGCTGGAAAGGCGCAATTATATGCTATTGATGGATACTCGAAGGAGGATTGGGATAGTGCGTTGGAAGCCAGTAAATATCTTAGCCTATGAAAAATTTGATTATCGGGATCATGGGCTCCGTCTTTAGCCTAGGCGTTCCAGTAATAGGAGAGACGTATACGCCGGTGGACTTGCCTAAAAAGGAGAACTTCCATCTGTTTCTGCTCGCGGGCCAATCCAATATGGCTGGACGGGGCATCATAGAAGAATCCGACAAGCTGCCTCACCCGCGAGTGTTGGCGTTGGACAAGGACGGGAAATGGAGACTGGCTGTAGCCCCTATACATTTCGACAAAACGGTTGCGGGGGTAGGTTTGGCGACATCGTTTGCGGAGGCAATCGCTGAGAGGTATCCTAATGTCACAATCGGATTAATACCTGCGGCCTGTGGAGGGTCAGCGATTGCGACCTGGGAACCCGGCGGATACCATAGCCAAACGAAATCCCACCCTTGGGATGACGCGATCGCTCGAGCTCGCGTAGCGATGAAAAATGGGGTATTGAAAGGCATTCTTTGGCATCAAGGGGAATCGGATGGAAAACCAGGACTCGCGGAGGCGTACGAGGGGAAGTTGCAAGACTTGTTCCAGAGGTTTCGCACAGAGCTCAACGCTCCCGACGTCCCGATTGTTCCCGGTCAACTGGGACAGTTTCCTGCGAAACCTTGGGATGAGTACAGAGAGCAGGTCAACATCGCTCACATCGCCGTCTCTAAGAGAATGGAGAAGGTTGCGTTCGTGCCGTCTGATGGGTTGACTCCCAATAGTGACATTGTTCACTTCGATACGAGATCGCTCAGAATCTTCGGGAGGCGGTATGCCGAGGCCTATTTAAAATTGGCAGATTAAAATTTTTTAAGTATGAGTGAAACCGATACAGAAGAGAAACCTCGTATATTGGCCATTGGTGCCCATCCGGATGACTGTGATCTGAAGGCGGGAGGGTGTGCGATTCTGTGGGCCAAAACGGGTTCCGCGGTTCGATTTGTCTCAGTGACCAATGGAGATGCGGGCCATCATGAGCAATCGGGTAAGGAGCTGGCGGATCGTAGAAGGGTGGAAGCAAAAGCTGCCGGCAACGTCGCGGGCATCGAGTATCAGGTCTTGGATAACCCAGATGGAAAACTCGTTCCGGGATTAAAGGAGCGCTGGGAGTTGCTTCGACTGATGCGCGAGTTTCAGCCGGACCTCATCCTCACACATCGCCCCAACGACTATCATCCTGATCATCGCTATACATCCCAACTAGTTCAGGACTGCTCGTATTTAGTGGGCGTTCCGAATATCTGTCCGGATACACCTCGTCTAGAAAAAGTGCCAGTTATCGCTTATTTTTCGGACGATTTTCAAAAGCCGTCCCCGTTTGAACCCGATGTAGCTGTGGATATCGATTCGGTCATGGATACTAAGATACGAATGCTGGATTGCCACGAGTCACAGTTTTACGAGTGGTTACCTTGGATCGACCGTCATGGAATAGAAATGCCGGCAGACCCCGATCGGCGGTTAGAAGCCCTCGCGCGATTTGCGAGAAGCTTCAGTCGCCCGAGCGAAAAAGCCCGCGATTTCCTCAAACGCCAATATGGCGACGGGCGAGGCGTCGCTGTTGTCAACGCCGAGACGTTTGAAGCCTGTGAATATGGGGCTGAGATGGATGGAGATGCAATTCGGCGATTGTTTCAGATTCCCCGGTAGCGGGCGATCTCCGAGCACCCACAATAATACTGACTGATGGGGTGCTCGGAGATCGCCTGCTTGCTACCTGCTTCTTGCACCTCTTTAGCTCGTAGCTACCTAGGCTTAACTTCTTTGGCCCAAAATTCGTGAAGCGTTTTAAAGTAGGCAACGAGTTCGGGTTTTTCGCTGGCATAGTCTGCTACCTCTGGTTTCGCGTCGGCGAGGTTGTGAAGCGAATAAACCATTTCGCCGCTTTGACGGTTTTTTTTGGCGATGAGTTTCCAATCGCCTTCGCGTACGGCCCAATCCTCTCTCCAGTCGAAGTGTAGCACGGGATGAGGGGTTGGAGCGTTGGCGTTTTTAATAATGGGTAGCAGGCTATGCCCATCGAGACGGTTTCGGGGAGCGGGCAGATCGATGAGATCTATAAGGGTGGGCATCCAGTCCATAATTGTGATCGCTTGGTCGCGGGCGATTCCTTGAGGGAGCGCTTTGGGATAGCTGATGATCATAGGCACGCGTACGCCACCCTCCAAGAAAGTCGCTTTACGACCGATCCATTTGCCCGTATAGCCGCCACCGCCATGAGCCAAGTAGTAGTGGCCTATTGGATACCCGCTATTGTGGTAGCCAACGGTGATGCCTCTGTTGTTTTCTTCGGAATGGCCATTGTCGCTGCTGAAAATGATGATTGTGTCTTCTCGTTGATCGGTTTCGTCGAGTTTCTGGAGGATGCGACCGATTTGCCGGTCGACGGTTTCCACGACCCGTGCGTAGGACTGGCGGGGCATTTCGAGATCGGGATAGGCTTGTTTGAGTTCCTGAAGCGGCTGCTCGGGGTAGTGGGGAAGGTTGAAGGCCACGGTCGCGAAAAAGGGAGCCTCTCGGTCTTCGCCGATGTATTCAACGGCTTCGTCAACTATCATGACCGGGAAATACTCGTTTCTTCGAAAGATTTCCTCGTTGTCGTCATAGAGATCGTGATACCCCTGACCATGTAGGAAGTAGTGCGTATAGTTGTCGATGAAGCCGGAGAGGTGGCCAAAGTGTTGGTCGAAGCCTTGGTCCAGCGGTCCGTGACCGACCTTGGCTCCGAGATGCCATTTGCCAAAAAGCGCGGTTTCGTAGCCGGCTTCCTTCAGAACCTCAGCGAGGGTGATTTCGGAAGGATCCATGTTTCCTAGGTGGGCGTCGCTTCCATTGCGGTCGCCCTGTAGCCAACTCTGCACTCCGCCTCGGTTGGGATGGCGACCGGTGAGCAAAGCGGCCCGCGAAGGACAGCAAACCGTGTGGGCATAGGCTTGAGTGAAGCGGATACCCGTTTTCGCGAGGGAGTCCATATGGGGCGTGTTGAGGTCCTTGGCCCCATAGCAGTTCATATCAAGCGTGCCCTGGTCGTCGGTGAGGAGAATCAGGACATTTGGCATACCGCTCGCAGCGAAGCTGCTCGTGGCCATTGAAAATATTATATTGAAAAATGAAAATTTTAGAATGGGAGATAGGAAATTCATTTTGATTGCCTGAGATTTTGTTTCGCCGTGATCAGCGATTTTCCGTTAATGTTTCCTCGCGGTTCGCATTCGTCTAGAATCAACGCTACTTTTTCAGTTGGGATCAATTCGGATTTTATTATAAGTTTCAACCACGTTCGGGTTTCTCTCAGTTCTTTTAGTACGATTCCTAACTTGTGAATAAAATCTTTCCTACTCTCAGCGGCGCTTGCTTCTGAATAGTTGGTTGCTGTAGATGTCCCAGGTCGAATCAATTGATTCGCTATATGCTTTCATAGTCTTGTTTCAGGCAGAGCATCTACTACCCTCCCAATTCGAGATGTAAAGTCCAGCATTCGCTATTCAATATCCGATCCCTTTTTTGCATTCTAATATTTCCAATCTCCAATTTACTATTCAACGTCAGTTGCTAGAGCGTTGCTGTTCGTTTTTGAAAATGTCGCCGTTGGTGCCGAAGGGGATGATGCTGTAGGAAGTGTCGGTTTGCTGGATCTTCATGAAGGCATCCAGATTTTTCTGGAGGCGTTACCGGTTTTCCGCGTGAAGGCTGGGGTCGAGGATTTCCATATTGTAGCGTGATTCGTTGCTGGATACGGGTATTTCGTAGAGTCGGCCATCCTCGTGCAGTCGAAATCGATGATCGCGCACGAAGTAGACATCGCCTTCGAAGGCCATAGTAAACATTGTTCGGTCTATTCCGTCGGTATTGAAAAAGTTGTGGGATAGGTCCATGCCATCGACTTTGTGTTGCAAGGGTATCTTGGCGATCGAGGCGATCGTGGGCAGTACATCCATCAACGTGAAGAAAGGCGTTCGTTTTCCGGAAGGAAATTTGCTGGGCCAGCGAACAATAAAAGGGACGCGCGTTCCAGCTTCGTTCATCGTGCGTTTGCCTCCCGGGAGATGAAAGGAGCCGAGCCGATTGGTGAGTCCCGGGCTCGTGCCGTTGTCACCCGTGAAAATGGCGAGTGTGTCTTCAGTAAGATTCAGTCGCTCTAAAGTGTCCAACAGTCTTCCCACAATGCCATCCATGTAGGTAACCATGTGTGCGGAGATTCGCTCGTTCTTTTTGAGGTCATCAGGAAAAGCCGTTCCGGCTAGAGCTTTGAGCCCGGGAGGAGGCACCAGCGGTCCATGGATTAGGTTCATGGGAAAATAGGCTAGGAAAGGCCCGGCCTTATTTCGCTCTATGAAATCGATAATGAAATCTGCGTAGTAGTCAGGTCCATACACGTCATCACTGTGGACGACGTACTGCCCATTCTCCCAGGTGTGTGGGCCGTAGTATCTGCTGGGGCGCGTTCCATCCCAGTATTGTACCCATAGACAGTATTCGTTAAAGCCATGCGACTGGGTTTGGTCGGGGTATGTTTGAAAGTCGCCTAGGTGCCATTTCCCTGCGATCGCGGTGGCGTAGCCGGCCTCCTTGAATACTTGCCCAAAGGTTTTCAGGTGAACGGGCAATCGGTTGGTCTTTTCCGGGTCGAGAGGGCTGTCAAGTCGCTCGAGAAAGCCGGTTCGATTGGGGTAAAGGCCGGCCAGGATCATGGCCCGCGTGGGCGTACACACGGGGGTTGAGAATGCATTTTCGAAACGAGCCCCTTCGGACGCCCTTCGGACGCCATTCGGTCGAGCACGGGCGTTTTGTGGACCGTATTTCCATAGCAGGCTAGATTCTCCGCCCCAAGGTCGTCGGCCATGATGAGGAGAACATTGGGCTTTTGGGCTGAAAGTTCGGGGGTGATGAGCACAAGGAAAGAGAACCACAAAGCGAATAAACCTGCAGTCTTTGGGATAGTGATTCTGCCTCTCTGTGTTTTCATAAATTACGGTTTAGGATTGGATTCGATAGATCAAGCTGTCTGCGGTCCAATCGGTGATTCCGTCGACGCGGAAGTCTTGGGCGAAAAGGCGGGTCATGTGTAAAAGCAGGTTACCGGTTTCCCGGTCCTCGCGAGCGTAGAAATTCGAAAGGGTGAGGTAGGAACTCTCGTCGGGCTGTAGATCGTCAATTGAGGCCACCGTAGAGCGGATGAGCAGGCCAGAGTTAGGGTCGACTTCTCCATAGACGATCGGATAGCGTGGGCGGTTTCCCTGTGGATTCTCTCTCGAGATGTTCCCCATCCATAAAAGCCTGCCGTCAGAGTGGGGAATAAGCTGCGAGGTTGAGCTGGGGGAATAGAAGGGGCTTCCATCCGTGTAAGTCCATGGCTTGGCTTCAGCCCAGGTTACCCCACCGTCACGAGATTTTGAGTACCACTTGTATCCGGGCCATTCGGGTCGGGCGTCGTTGCTACCTCGCATGACCATGAGAATCGACCCGTCTGACAGTTCGGCAATGGTCGGCTCAATGAGACCGCGAGTGGTTTTTTGTGGATCGCCCAGAATTCGCTCAGACGCCGTCCAAGAGAGTCGTCCATCTGGTTTCCATTTTCCGAAAAGGAGCAGGCAGTCGGTATAGGTATAGCCTTCGCCGGGATTGAAGTACTCTCCGTTGGGTCCCACCGGGGTGCTTTGAACAGGCAGTAAAATTGTGCCGTCGGATCTTGTGAGCGGTCTCTCGCCGAGATCTCCCATCATAAGGCAATTCTTACCTACGGTGATACCGGGCATGTGATGCATTTCATCGAACTCCGCTCCGTCGTGGATGATCTGCTCGTCGACGATTTGCGATTTGCCGCCGTCTGCTGAAATGGAGTAGTGAAGCTTCCAATGCATCATGCCTTCAAGGGGGTCGTCGGTTGGCAAAATACCTTCGGTCCAAACGGTTAAGTACCTTCCAGTGACAGGGTCTGAGTATCCGCCACGTGGATGCCGTCGGCCAGTACCTTGGGGATGATCGAATCGCGTCGCCCATTCTGAAGAGTCACTCCACGAACGACCATTGTCGTTGGATTGTCGAACATAGGCGACGTCCACGGTGTCGCTTCGACTCATGTATTTGTGTACGCTAATGAGGTCCGATTTTCCCGCGGTAGTGTAATAGCTGGCTCCCATAGTGGCGACTCCTGGCTTTGGCGAAGGAATGAAAACGTCTTGAGAAAGCATGTTTGCTTTCTTGAATTCGCCTGGAATCGATTTGCGGGAGCAGGCGATAAAGGGGCCTCCGATCATGGCTAGGGCCGTGTAGGTTGTTCCTTCGATGAATTTCCTTCTTACTAGCTGAGTCATAGGGGAGTCTTTCGACGTTGGGTATTTGTTTGAATCGGCTTTTTTTAACATAGGTCTAAGACTATGAATTTCAGGGCACTAACCAAAGCTTCAAGTTTAGAAAAACGCTCTTTTCTCGTGAAACTCGCTCTATCAAACCTCCATTTGGCTATGTTCCTACCATTTGCTAATGTGTAGGGCGTCTCTGCGGAGACCCAGACAAGTCGGTGGCTAACCGCCTCCAGCCGAAGCTCTGTACGAGAAGTAGGCAACATACATTCCGATGTGCGGGTCAGCGATCTACCCTACAACCTGAATCAGGAAAACAGATTGGTCAGGCAGCCTCTAGGAGAGCTCGCGAATACACAGATTCCGAAATACGATTGGGAAACCTTCGCTTTCCAGGCAGATATATCTGGTTGAGGGATCGCAGTTTTAGCCTCCCAATACTTCTTCGCCATTCACCCAGATTCGGACTTCTCCATCAATGGCTCGAATGTAGTAGTGGTTCCATTCGCCATGGCCTCTGCTCAAGTGCTTGCTCGGAACCTGCGGCCAGGAGTGGTCCGGCCCACGATTTCAAATTCACCGCCTCTAAAGTCTCTCATCACCTGACTTTTTGGAGACACGGGTGAGAGTGGGGGGAAGGGGGTCATTTTTACACGCACGGGAAATATGTCGCCATGGGTGGTAAACCAATCGGTTGGATTACCCTTTGCCTTTGCTTGTTCGGTGAAGGCGTGATCCAGCATTTGTATCTCTATGCCATCTGGTAATGGAGGACCTGGATTGTTCGGGTACATGAGTCGCTCTATGGAGTCCGGTGTGGCCCAAATTAATACACCCGAATTACCGCCAGCCTCCTAATGGCTCCAATCGACCGTCATTTTGAAGTAGGTGTATTCGTATGCGGTTCGCAAAACGCTGACCGGTTGGCCGGAGCAATAAAGACCGTCTGGTCTCCAGGACCAGGTGCTGGGGACACTATTCAATGGTTTAAAGTCTTTCGCCTCCAGCGGCCGCCACCCGTCTAGCTGGCTGTCAACATAGGTAAGGGAGTAATTGGGCTCTACGTTTTGCCCATTGATTTTGTTGCGGCCAACAACAAGGATTAGTAGTGCTAGTTGGAATACTAGTGTGCCGGAATGGAAGGGCTTCTTCTTACGAAAAAATGTTACTTTTGTTTGCTGGTATGGACTTTGTTTCTTGGGTAATTCCGCTCGCGCCAAGGTAGTCTCCTGGAATTGTTTTCTTTCGGCTATTCTCTATTTTTCCTTGGGGGCTTCGGCCCACTCGGTGGCGGACGGTACGTTACTCAAGCTCTCTGGAAGAGTTGCCATCCATGCTTGGTGAAACCCTTCCAACTTTGCGAGGATCTCTGGATTTTGCTGGGCGAAATTGATTCTCTCCGAAGGATCAGTTCTCAAATTTCTCAGAAAAATGCCTTGCTCGAGCTCCACTTTCTCAACGGGTGCCGCTCCTTCCCCGTGGACGGTGTGCAATTTCCAGTCGCCTTGTCTGACTGACCATTCGTCTGCTGTTTTCCAATGAAGCACATCATGTTGGAGTTCAGGTGTATTTCCTTTTAGGAGGGGAATAAGATCGATGCCATCTGCAAATTCGGGAACGTCCTCACCGGCCACGGAAAGCATGGTGGGAAGCAGGTCAAAGGCACTCACGACGTTATCAGAAATTCGGTCCTCCGGGAGACTGCCCGGTTGGCTAATGATTAGCGGGACGCGTGTGCCGCCTTCGTACAAGGTAAACTTGCTTCCTCTGAGAGGGGTGTTCTCTGCATAAATAGGACGGGATCCGCCGTTGTCCCCCATGTATATTATGAGCGTGTTTTCCCGGATACCAAGCGCGTTTACGTGATCCACTAGTCGGCCCACTTCCTGGTCGAGGTGGTGAAGTTGTCCGAGGTAGTGAGCCCGGCCGTCCGGATTGTTGGGCCGACGGGAGCGGTAGTACCAGTCGAGGTAAGGTTCGGCGGCGGGATCCCAGTCACCGTAGTCCTCTAGTCCATGTTTATCCAGATACTCTTGGGGTAGCTGATGGGTGAAGTTGTGGACGGCATTGAAAGATAAATACAAGAAGAAGGGTTTTTCCTGATTTCTATTAATGAAGTCGCGGGCCTTGTCCCCGAAGATCTCGGTACTCATTCCTTCCATGTCGACTTCTTTCTCTCCATCGCGAAAGGGTCCCATTCCCCAAGAATTGCTGGGTTCTGGGTTTTTCGCTCGAGCGGCATCGAAGGCGTCGATAGCGTCCTGATTGTGTATCAAGTAATGGATACGAGCGTTCTCTGAACCAAAGAATTCGTCGAAGCCGTGTTCTAGAGGAAAGTTTCGCGTTCCGGGACCGTTGGGGGAGCCGTAGTGAACCTTGCCCACGTAGCCGTTGGTGTAGCCCGCCTTCTTTAACAGTTCAGCTATGGTCGGGTTCTCCCAGTCTGTGATACCCGGTCCACCGTACCATTGCATGCCGAAGCGTTGCTGATAGACTCCTGTTATGATGCCGCAACGGGAGGTGTTGCAGATCGGCGAGGAGGCATAGGCGTGTCTGAAACGAGTACCCTCGGAGGCCAAGCGATCAAGATTCGGCGTCGAGACATCGTCCCTGATCCCCATCGCGGAAAGGTCCGCATAGCCTTGGTCATCCGATATGATCAGAATGATGTTTGGTTTCTCCTCGGCGGAAACCGTTAGAGAAAAGAGCGACAGAGAGAGGAGACGGATAATTGAGTGCTTCATAGAATCTTATTGCCCATGGGGCACGATATTTCTTGGGAAAGATAGGGGGTATTAGTTTTTCAGTTATGGGTAAAGAATTGATCCTTCGAGGATACATCAGTAAGGTGAAAGTGTTCTCTGAATGGGATATACCTGAGTATTTCGTGAGCTGAAAGGTAAAGCTGACTATCCTTAGTCAGCCGCGGTGAGGTCCCTTTTCCGGCTGCTTAAGGATGAGCCGCCCTACCTTTGCGCGGAAACTTTGCATTTGTCAGGGGCGCATCAGAAGTTTCTAGCCAGTGGAGTCGCCCACTCCTCGAAAATTGACGACCCCTATACCCGCGGCAACGAGCAACCCTCCGATGATCAAAGCGTTGGTTATAGGCTCTCCGAGCAAGAAGTGACTGATCACGACTCCAGCGATGGGGGATACAAAACCGAATACACTTAATCGGCTGGCATTGTATCGATGGAGCAGCAGGGTCCAAAAGATAAAGCACAATCCAGCGACTACCACACCTTGGTAGACGATGGAGAGCACTATTCTCGTATCCAAGTAGATGGAATCGAGGTCCTCAAAGATAAAACTTAGGATGAAAAATATGGGAACGCTGAGGGTCGCCTGCCAAAACAAAAGCCGAGCAGGGTGAATGGACTGAGTAAGTGTCTTTGTGAAAACTTGGCGAGCTCCCAAGAGAAATCCGCTAAGAATGACAATGGCGTCCCCGATAAGATAGTCCGTCGCTGAGGTCAGAAATCCTTCTCCGAAAATTACTAGGATACCCGCGAATGACAGGGACAATCCTGCGATTTTGTAGGAGTTGAGCCTATCTCCTGGGAGGAAAAAATGGGCAAGGAGCGTAACGAACAAAGGAGCCGTTAACACAAAAACCCCCGCGTGGGCGGCGAGAGTGAAATTGGTACCGGCGTGGAGGGTATAGATTTGAAAGACAAATAGGATAAGAAGAAAGAAGAGGAGCTGTCGCTCCTTGCGATTGGGCTGGAGGGGAATGCGCGACCACAGCACCCAAGCCAGAACGGTCAACGCGCCCATGATGAATCGGACCCCAGCAAGCGCTAGAGGCGGGACTCCTTCTAGGGCGATCTTGATCGCGGGAGTATTCCCGCCCCAAAGGATGCTGAGGATTATTGCAGCAACCGCCGCTTTGACTGTAATGGAATGGTTCAGCATGAGGTAGGTTGAGGCACTCTTTAGATCATTGGTCCGCCAAATGGAAAAGCGAGCCTCATTGTGGACTCATCTGTATCTAGATTTTTCTGACTAAACCACAGTCTAGTATATTCATGGGGTTTGCTGCCCGCAGGAACCGAGTCGAAAGAGTGAATACTCAACAACGGGTGCGCCCAGTGAAGGGTCAATGTTACTAGCGGATTGATCGGCCAGATCTTCGATGCGATCCGTACAGCCATAGCCGAAGGGGCGGTAGAGTTTGGCCTCTACTTATGCCACCACGCAAAATAATGCCTCCGGGCACGCAGTAAGTGTCCGGGGTAAAGGATTTCTTATCCCCTTGCATGAGCCGCAACTCGGAAAGAAAAGCCTCGGTGGTTGAGAGCCAGGGTTTACTCGGTTTGCGATCTTCCCATGAAGAAAGAGATACAAGTGCAACTAGGGTCAAATAACGGGTCCAGGGTGGCATCTTTTCCATATCGACTTTGTTTACAGGATGGGGAGATCGCCTGCTACCTAAAAGCCAAGAGGATAGTTACTTGCTCATTGTAATCTTTGCGTTGCGTTTTTTAATAATCATATTTGTTCGCTTCGTAGATGCGCATCGCTCGCTCCCAGATCTCACCGACTCTTCCGTCGCCGACAGCTTGTCCGTCCAGTTCAACTACGGGAGCGATTTGCTTGGAGGAATTGGTGATCCAAATTTCATCAGCCTTACGTGCTTCCTCCAGGGTTACAACGCGTTCGCTCACCGGCAGGGAGCCCTCCGCCTGCAGTGACTCGATAAGAATGTGCCGGGAAATTCCCGGAAGCTTCTGATTGTCGAGAAGTGGGGTGGCAACCTCTCCATTGATCACGATAAATACATTGCTTGAGCTCGCTTCAGTTAGTTCCCCGTCGCTGTTGTAGAGAATGGTCTCGTTTACTCCCGTATCCTGCCCTTGCTGAAAGTGGAGCACGTTGCCGAGCAAGGCGGTGGCCTTGATATGGCAGAGATTCCAGCGCTGATCCTCAGCGGTGATAGCCCTCAGACCTTTCAAGCTATGCCGGTTGGCTACGGGGGGATGCGGCTCGATTTCCAGCACCATTCCAAAAACGGTGGGGGGTATTCCTTTAGGAAAGCGATGTATGCGCCGGCCTTCGTTGCCACGGCTGACATGTAGATAGATCCCAAGATCGCTCCCACCGTTGCGTTCACTCAGTTCTCGGGCGACATCTTTCCATTCCTGATCCGTCGGTGGGTTTTCAATACTTATGGCGGTGAGCCCGCGGTTCATTCGGTCAATGTGTAGCTGCAAGGCTACGGTTCGGCCCCCGTATGAAGGAATCGCTTCATATATTCCGTCCCCAAACAAGAATCCCCGGTCAAAAGGGGAAATCTTGGCTTCCTCGGCTGGGAGGTATTCACCATTCAGGTAGACGATCATATTGGGTCTTCGTAGATTTTAGTGTGATTACGGCATCGATTATTTCCAGAGGAAACTACAGGACGCCCCATATTAGGCACCTTCCGCCATCGGCAGTTCGGAAAGAGCCGATTCAATTAATGTAGTAGTGCCACTAGGTTTGCTCATTTAGTTTGAGTTTTTCGCCTTTGTCGTTAACTTGGTGTAAATAATATTGGTCGCAAGCCTAGTTTCTGCCTCCCCTCAACCCTGAATTTCTCGTGTTGCGTTTGCCCTCAGTTCTTATCCCTCTCGTTGCAATATTGGTCGCCAATTGCGTTATCGATCGTTTGTACGGGCAGACAACTGGCCCGATTCAGGTCGAGCTCTTTGAAAATATGGGCGAAAAAAAGGATACCTCCTTGGATAAGTCAGGAGAAGCCGCCGTTCCTGAAAGCCCTTTCCCGAATGAGGCAAACTTCTTGGGGAACGATACCAATTCCTATGGCGTGTATGAGGGAGTCCGTCCGATCGCCCTCGGTCAGATTCCGGATCGGGTTTATGGGGTAAACGCATTCGGATTCCAGAGGTTGCCATTTAAATACGATGAGACGGGAGCCCGCTTACTGCCGGAAGGCCCGATCGTGTTTAGGGCCAGCGCGGCGTTGACGCTTCCCATGGGTCCCCATCGGATTGTAGTACGCACACGTGAGGACACGGTTCTACTGATGGATGGTGAACCAATCGCCATGGTCGTGATGGAAAAGCAGCCCTCGGACGGGCACAATCCCGTGCGTCCGCTGCCCGATTTGATCGTGCCCACGATAAAGGAGTTCGCTCCGGGGAATCAGGAGCAGCGAGTGACCATCGAGTCCGACGGGAAAGTGCATACATTCACATTGGAAACGGTGGTAGGCCGAGCAGGCCGCCGCCCCGACTTAGGGGTTCTCGCGGTTGCGATTGCCGGGCCGGGCGAGGATACCTTCCGACTGCTTGGCTCGCGCGAGGAGGGCGAATTTAGTGACGAGGGTTGGGCGGATTTTGCGATCAAAGAAGAAGCCCATTACGCACGGATAGACGCTGAAGAGCGAGCGCGTCAATCTGTGGAAGAATCGCGCTATTGGAGAATGCGGCATGAGTTCGCCCGATCCTGGGTGGAAGAAAATGAACGAACCCAGCCTCCCATAGTGGGCGGGGCGATACCGGTTTTAAATCCGATCGATCAGTTTATTGGGCGGCGTATTGAGGTAGCTGGATTCCGGCGAACCATAAGGCAGGCGGAAGAGCAAGAGGCTCAAGCAGATGGTCGGGTATTGTTTCATTCAGACATTCTTCCCATTCTTGAAAATCATTGCTTCAAATGCCACGGGGACCAGGAGAAAGGCGAGCTCCGACTGGATACGCGGTTCCGAGCCCTCAAAGGTGGAGAATCCGGAGAACCCGCAATCGTAGCAGGCCATCCAGAGAAGAGTTTGCTTATCGAAATGGTGGAGCTTGAGGATATGCCTCCTAAAGGCCGGTCGTTGAATGAAAGGGAGATTGGGTTGCTAACTCGATGGATCGAGCAAGGAGTGCCATGGGATAGCTGGGATGAAGCATCAATTTCATCGACGGCCCATCCATCGACAACGGAATTGGACCGTATGGGTCTTTCGCCCAATCCGATTGTAGACGATCTTTCATTCCTGCGTCGCGTTACTCTGGATACAGTGGGTGTCATTCCTTCATTAGTCGAGATCGAGCGATTTGAGTCTAATCTTTCTCCGAACAGGCGAGCGGTGGCAATTGAACAGCTTCTGGATGATCCACGATGGGCGGATCACTGGGTGCCTTTCTGGCAGGATCTTCTAGCTGAAAATCCGAATATCGTAAAACCAAACCTTAACAATACGGGTGCCTTTAGGTGGTGGATACATGAGTCTTTTCTGGACAACAAGTCGATGGATCAGTTCGTAACAGACCTAGTAGGCTTGCGGGGCGATAGCTATATTGGCCCCGCAGGATTCGGCATCGCAACGCAGAACGACTCGCCCATGGCGGCCAAGGCCCACATCATAAGCGGCGCGTTTATGGGAATACAGATGAAGTGTGCCCGGTGTCACGACGCCCCTTACCAGTCGGTTACTCAAAGAGACCTATTCAATATTGCAGCAATGCTCGATCGCGAACCGATCAAAGTTCCGGCGAGCAGTATCGTTCCTGAAGATCAATTGAGCGTTCATCAAGCCCTAGTCGAGGTCACTCTGAAACCCAATGAAATTGTGCTGCCCGTGTGGCCGTTCGAGGAGATGAGTAGCGATCCGCTACCTCCGAGCTTGATTCGTTCACCTGAAGACCCCAGATCGCTCCTGGCGGTTCACATGACAGCTCCCACTAATCCGCGTTTTGCTAAGACGATCGTCAATTGGGTTTGGAAGCGGTACTTTGGCGAAGGTCTTGTCAATCCGGAATTCGATTGGGAGAATGCGGAGATCACGCATCCGGAGTTATTGGACTATCTGGCTGAAGAGTTGATGGCGAACAACTATGACCTCAAGCATGTCAGTCGGCTCATTCTAAACTCCCATACCTACCAGAGAAGCGTTTTAGTAGAAGGGGACGTGGAGGCTTCTGAATTGTTGGTCGGAAATCGACGAAGGCGTATGACTGCGGAACAAATCGTCGATTCCCTTCATCTAGCCACAGAGCGAAGAATCGAAAGCGAAGAGTTGAATATGGATCAGGATGGCAGGCGTCCCATAAGTCAGTTCATCAATCTGGGAAAGCCCAAGCGCGCTTGGGAATTTACTTCTCTTTCTAATGAACGTGATCGCCCCAGCTTGACCCTCCCGCATGCACAGGTGTACGTTGACGTGTTGGAAGCCTTTGGCTGGACCGGTTCGAGGCAGAATCCGAGAGACCAGCGTGATCACGAGCCCAACGTTCTCCAGCCAGCCGCTCTTTCAAATGGCATTATGAGCCAGCGCTTGACCCGTTTGACGGATGAGCACCCCCTGACCGAAATGGTTCTGGAAGCAGAGGGAGTGGATGAACTCGTGGACACCTTGTTTCTCAAAACGCTTGGAAGAAGACCTGATCCCGCTGAGGGCCAGACCTATCAATCTCTATTGCAAGAAGGATTCGAGGCACGGGTTATTCCCGAAAACGAACGCGCTTCCGCTCCGCCTCGAAAACGTTACCCATATGTTTCCTGGTCGAACCACCTTCAGTCGAGGGCGAACGAGATTAAGGAGGCCATTGCTCGAGATATTAAAGTGGGATCTTCGCCGACAAGCGCGTTGCAAAGCGAATGGAGGATGAATTTCGAAGACGGTCTGTGGGCCTTGGTTAATTCACCTGAAATGATTTTTGTACCATGAATACAAATACGAGAGATTTAAATATTTTGGATAGACGGCAATTTTTAAGCACCTTGGGATTGGGAGCGGCCGGTCTTGCGGTCGGAGGTCGTTCGGCACTCGCCGCCCAGAAAATGGCGATGGGGAAGGCGGATCACTGTATCATGCTGTGGCTGGGTGGAGGTTGTTGCCACGTCGATACTTGGGATCCCAAGCGCCGCGGCGACGCGGTTAAACGCCTACCGGGCTCCTACTACGATCCCATCCCTACCGCGGTAGATGGCGTCCAGGTCACGGAATATTTGCCGCGTTCGGCTCAGATAATGGATCGGATATCTGCTATTCGCACGGTGCATCACGACACGATCAATGAGCATGCAGCTGCGGTGAATCGAATGCACACCGGTCGGACGACGAGTGGTACCGTTATCTACCCGTCTATCGGCTCCATAATCGCTCACGAAAGGGGACCTGCTGCAGAAGGCGTACCGCCGTATGTATTGATTGGGTACCCTAATTTGACACGTGGGCCGGGGTTTTTGGGAGCAAATGATAGCTACTTGTATCTCACCGATACGGAAGCGGGGCCTCGAGGGTTGCTTCCGCCGCCCGATGTGGATACGAGAAGATTTGATCAAAGGCAGCGATTGCTCAGCGAACTCAGGCGTAATTACGGGAAAAGGGGAAATCGCGATACGGTCGTTGAGAACTACGATGCTGGCATCGAAGCGAGTCTGAAACTGGCGGGATCTTCCTTTATGGACACGTTCAATTTGGACCGCGAGAAGGGAGAGTTGCGTGCGTCCTATGGCGGGGAATTCGGGCAGCGATGCTTGCTCGCGAGACGTCTGGTTCAATCAGGCGTACGATTCGTAGAGGTATCCCACAATCTGAATTTCATCAACGGAACTGGGTGGGACACTCACAAGCAAGGGCAATTAAACCAGCACGGCCTAATCAGGGAATTGGACAATGCCTTCGCGTCCCTGACCCTAGATCTGGAAGACCATAATTTGCTGGACCGAACCCTCATTGTTATCGGTACGGAATTCGGACGTCCTCCGGAATTCGACAACGAGGGTGGTCGAGGCCACCAGGCACAAGCCTTCAGTGTCGTGCTGGCTGGGGGAGGATTGAACCACAAGGGAGTCGTTGGTGAGACAGACGAGCTCGGTAAGGAGATTTTAAATACGCCGGTCTCAGTCCCGGATTTGTTCGCTACGATTTTCACTTCTATGAAGATCGATCCGAAGAAAGAGCTGTACGATGGCGATCGACCTATCCCCGTTACCGACGGGGGCAAACCGGTAGCCCAGCTGTTTAGCTAAGCCGACAGAACTTCCGTATCGCCGGTTTAATTACTGTAGATGTGATCATCGATCGCTTATTGAATTTCTAGAGTCCTTTTCACCAAGATCAAGGCTCGCGGCCACAGGTTGTTAAGTGAATCGAGGGGATGTGTATCGACGAAAGCGAAGGGGAGTCCCCAGAACCGAGCATCCTGGATTAATATCGAAATGTGTAAGAGGGCTTTCACAAGTTCGATTGCTTGGAATTCCGAGATTTATTATGGCCCCGCCTAGCCCAGCTAGTTTTCTGCTTTGATGCGTCCAAATAGGGGACTAGGGCTATCCGAGTGTGTGTAGTTGAGCATTTGTGGGCCATCTGAGTTTGGAGAGATTGAGTTAACGGTGTTCCAGCTACTTGGGGACAGATCATTGCTTACTTCGAGTGTGTACGTAAGCCCAGCAACTCCCGGGAATGTAATTTCTAAAAAGCCGTTATCTGCTTTAGTGGGGTAGGAACTGAAGAATGAACGAGGATCGGTTGGATCAGTGCCGACTATGTACTCTTCGAAATCTGTATTTGAATCCCCATCATAGTTGCCCGTTCCTCCTTCGGACGTGGTTAGGTTTTTAAAAAACTTGAGTTCCCATTGATCTGGGAGTTGGTCGTTGTCAGAGTCGTCGGAGACGCTGAGGCTTTTGAAAATCGTATCGCAGAAATTGGTATCATTTTGGGAAGATACGGCTAACCCAACGTGGACGTCCTCGCTCAATGCGATAGTCTGCTCGGATAGGGTGGTCCAATTCTCGGCGTCATTGGAATAGGATCCGGTGATCACGTCTCCCAGGCGTTCCAGCCTTAGCCAGTAGGGTCCAGAAAGAATGCTCTTGATGGTGGCACCGGTACTTCCATTCATGGATGAGCGGTGTTCGAATCTGGCCTGGCCGTTTTCAGTTAGCAACATCGATGCGTGTTTGGAACCCGTATCCAAGGTTTCCCGAATCATGAGTCCTGCTTTCGAGTCGCCTCGTTGCAGAATGGCGTCGACGTGGACGGTGATCGATCCGTCTCCGGTGAGAGGCGCGTACATGTAGTGGAACTCATCGGCGATGCCTCCGATGCCCGAACCCGATCCGCAAACTGTGAATGTTCCATCTGCATGGATGGTTGTGCCGGGAAGGCCTACGTTACCGACGTCCTGACTCTCCCAAATCGATGGCATTTTATTGGGCGTGTATGCGAGAGTGGAGACTTGGTCTCGGTAGATCTCCCCAGTGGAAGTAAGCTGGCCATTATCGAAAAAGTCTCCGGTTCCGGTGAGGGGTTGAAAATAGGCGTAGCGTTCGATGTAGCCGATGGACTCCAGGTAGGGAAGAGCCAGCTGCAGAAATTCATTTTGAATATCCGTAGCCCGATTGACGTTAGCGTTGAACTCGGTAATCCAAAGCGGTCTCCGATGCCTATGGTAGGCATTGCTCAAGTAGCGCTTGAAGCGACGAAAGATTTGGCTGGCGGGAACCACCGGGTTGGCTTTCGGCTGACTTTCCCAGTCATACCAATGAAGCGCAACAAAATCGATGCGTATATTGGCTGCCTCGGCCTGAGTCATGAACTGGTTGAGCCAGCCGTTCGTATTCTGGGCCCCTTCCTCTCGCGTTGCGGGAGATCCGAGGCGTAGCCCGACTCTCTGTAGGTTCTTGTAGAAGTCGACGGCGGTAGGAACATTGCAGAGCTTGGGATCTCCGTACTGTCCGCTTTGATCGAAGCAGTTGTCTGATTCGTTGAAACCTAGGATGTGTGTGACCTGATCCATGGCTAGGTAGTCAGGCAGTGCCTCGTCTCTGGCCCCTCCGGCTCCCCAACTCATGGGAACGTATTCGCGCTCTCCCAAGGCCTGGCCTTCGCCAACATCGCGGCTCCATCGGTAGTACCAAGCTGCATCTACGCTGGGGCTAGAGCTCAAATCACCACCGGTACCCTTCTTGTGCGAGCGTCTCCAGGGGACGACCCGTATGAAAGAAATGGCGTTTTCCAGTTCTCCTGGAAGGGTTTCCACGATTAGATCTTCCTTGTCAGCAACATAGGTTTTCCCGGGTCCCAAGCCGCTGCCTAAGTCGGAGACGATCGCCATGTGACCGGCTTCCAGACGGAAGGAAGAAATTCTGTCGTTTAAACCGTTGGGGATTTCTGAATCGCTGTAGATGGAATACTTCAGGGGAATAGGGGTTCCCGTTCCCCCTAGATCAGTCTGATCGTAGACGGTCAACGTAGAGGCGATGGTGCAAAGCGGGAACAGAAAAGAGAGTAGGGGTGAGAGCCTAAGCATAAAAGATTCAATCCTGCTCGTTGCTTGTACGCTTTAGCGAGAAAAATCTGTGTGACCTGGGGCTTCAAGTGGTTCACGCCTTGTTCTTTTTTCCAGACGGATATTCGAAGGCTTAGATTCAGTTAGTGGATAGGCGCCGGTCTAGATTGGCCTTCCGGATTTCTCTTCTCTTTCTTTTCCACAATCGTTTCGGAATGAAGATATCGTTTTGGCCTTTTTAAATATCGTGTGGAAGAAATGTATCATAATTATTGAGTACTGCGAAAAATTGCACATCATTTATGGACAAAACTATCAATCAATTCGTAAAACGGAATTTATGGCGAACGCGGATTGTCTCGCTAGACAGCGATTCGATAAAAAAAGTGTCCTTCCCGAAGAGGTAGAGATCAATAAGATCACTTATCATTACCAATCCGCCGGACATATTCATGTGACTGATGGCGGTGACTTGTAATTGTATCTCAAATACCTTAAGTCCAGTTCAAGAGATCAAAACGATAACCCTGTTCTTGTAGTGCAAAATCTTGATTGGGAGAGTGATCGTTGTTAACTAGATTCCGTTTGATTCGATCTCACCTAAAAAGATCGATATTGTTTCCCGTCAACCTAAGTTTCCTACTTGGGTATATTTTCAGAGGTCAGAATTCTTTCTCCAGGAATCGATCCCATTGTCGCCGGCTTCGTTCGACGAGAAATTGGATCGAATCTTGACGCAAAATACATTATGACTTTGCCGTAGAGTTGCCGGCCGCTGTATTATGAGTCTTTATCGCCTAGTCTAACCGACCCGGGGTGAAAGAAAAAGAAGATTATCAGCATGCCAATGCCTGATAGGGCGGCCGCGATGTAGAGCACTTCAGTAGTCCCCGCGACCTCACGTATATGTCCTGCAAGAAGGGGACCAATGAGACGCGTGGGGACGACGACTATGATCGTGAAAACGCCTTGGATCGAATTGCGGAAGCCGTCACCTGCGACTCGGTCCAAGTAGATAACGGGTACTATGAACATGGCAAGAATTTCCATGCCGTGGGCAAGCTGGATCACAAGTGAAATAGTGACAGTTGGGAATTGAGCGAGAAGGACAAGACGAACGGCCATTGCGGACAACCCGACGATCATAATGCCTCGGATGCGTAACCATTTTCGTATAGGCCCCAGTCCAAATATGTAGCCGATCTCGATCAGGACTCCAAACGATAAGACCAGAGCGACCCACTCGTCAGCGATACCTACCTCGTCGCGAAGAAAAACAGACATGATAGGGTAGTAGGTGCTCGCGGAGGTGTGGACAAAGAAGAGACCAATGCATAGCGGTAAGGTTGCTTTGGAAAAAAGCGTTCTCGCAGCTTGCAAGGTGGGCGCTTTTATTCGAGTTTTGGGTTTCAGAGTGCTGGGTTCTAGAAAGAATGTACCCGAGAAACACATACCGCTCCAAGCAACAGCTACCCAAAGAGCATTGGCAATTTCGCCGGTGTTGGCGATAACGAAGTAGAGAAATATGCTGGGGACAAGGTATCCGACCGTGCCCCAAACGCGGACAAACTGATAGGATCCTTCTTGTCCTGCGGTCTCGATTCCATTTTCACGTTCGGTATTGAAATAGTAGCCGTCTAGCAGGGGCCAGGTGGGAACGTACAGGATACTGTAGACGGCCCATGCGATGGTTACCGTCCATACATTGTTTGAAAAGACAACCGCTATGAGGGCGATTGCGGTTGTAACGAAAATCCCACGAAGAATCTTGCGGGTATCGACGCTTCGGTCTGCAAGCCAGGAAGTGACAGCGGGCGAGAAGAGTAAGCCAAGCGATGAAAAAGCGAGCGTGATTCCAAATTGCTGTGGGCTGAAACCCTTGGCATCGCGAAGGACAAGGGCGGCGATCGGGCTCAGGCTACCGAGAACGCCGTAGGTCAGAAAGAACTGGACCTTGATCGGAAGGGAAGAGGGCATAGGTCCGGGGTTCAGTCGCCCCGATTGTATGTTACCGCACTCTGGGTGGAGCGACTAGGCCTTTTG